>Ga0163154_10002131_pt1 | contig 29367 bp, 28 predicted proteins | sample OliLakLV19MP9P1_FD_148649 | JGI IMG/M metagenome (GOLD analysis project Ga0163154, IMG submission 148649) | Freshwater microbial mat bacterial communities from Lake Vanda, McMurdo Dry Valleys, Antarctica - Oligotrophic Lake LV.19.MP9.P1 | ecosystem: Environmental > Aquatic > Freshwater > Lake >... | reverse complement strand
GAAGCACGTTCAACATAGTCGATGAGGTCACGATGTGCGCATTCTGCCGCGTAGCGGCTTCGTCCAACTAAATATTCAAGCCGACCGCCGTCCCACCCGTTCGCGTAAACCGTCCGCTATCGTGCGGCGGCGGCTTAACATGGCGTTAGGTTTCTGAAGCAACCCTTTGCGTACTTGCGAGTGGCACTATAGTATCACTTCATGCGCACCGAACTCGTAACAACCTTGAAGCGTCAGGCTACGGAACTTCTCTCGGACATCGAGAGGGATCGTGAGCCTATCCTCATCACTCAGCATGGCCTGCCGAGCGCGTACCTCGTTGACGTCGAGACATACGAGCATCAACAGCAGCGAATGGTCGTCCTGGAGGGGATCGCCCGCGGGGAGATGGCGGTCTCGGAGGGCCGGACCGTCAGCCACGCCGAGGCAGAGGTGCGCTTGGCGCGATGGCTGAAATAGTTTGGACCGAGCCTGCCTTGGCGGATCTTGATGCCATCGCTGACTACATTGCGGTAGAGAGCTATGCCGCTGCCGGTGCCCTGGTCGAGCGTGTCTTTTCGCATGTTGGGCAGTTGGCGCATTTCCCAGAAAGTGGAAGCAAACCACTCGAGCTCGGCAAGTCATCCCGGTATCGTCTAGTCGTTGAACCACCATGTCGCGTTTTTTACCGCTATGACGGAACACGGGTCTTCATACTCTACGTAATGAGATCCGAGCGGCCGCTCCGTTCACGCGTGCTGTCAAAACGCGCACGTGCAGAAACCTAACGACTAAGGTTAGATCGCGCGCAGCCGCGATCTGAACCCTTTGTTGGACAAGCCCGGTCTGCCCGAGTGCCAATCAATCTCAGGTTAGATAACTAACTATGCATTCAACGCGACGCCGGATCATTCCCGTCGTCTAGCCCGGCAATGCGGCCGGCGCGCGTTAGTGCGGCGTTAGTAGGCCTTTAGCGGCAACATCGGGTACGCTTGACATTCTGGAGGAGCGCGCAATGAATCTGACGTTGGAAGTTCAACGAGAAGAGGACGGTCGCTGGTTGGCGGAGGTTTCTGAGCTTCCGGGTGTGTTGGCGTACGGCTCGTCGGCAGCTGAGGCGATGGCGCGCGCGCAGGTCCTGGCGCTGCGGGTCCTTGCTGAGCGTATAGAACATGGCGAGGCTGAGGCCCTCTCAATCCAAGTTGTGCTTCCCGCAGCCGCGTGAGCCACTGGCCGTCGGTTCGCGCGCGTTCCCTGTTGCAAGCGTTGCTTCGCATTGGTTGGGTGGTTAAGCGCCATTCCGGCTCGCATCGAACCCTCGCGCGTCCCGATTGGGCCGATTACACGTTTGCGTTTCAGGATGGCGAAGAGCTTGGTCCGCGCATGCTTTCGCGTATTGCCAAGCACACAGGCGTTTTTTTAGGACGCGACGCGGCAGTGGCGGCTGTGGACTAGGACTACACGTGGTCCATAACTTGCTAACCCAACTGCTAGCCGGTGAAATTACCCTACGAACGGCGCCCTTGCGGGGCGCTGCCGTTATTCTGCGAATCCCGTTACAAACGCCGGAGCAATTAGAATCCTAATATTTAACCGACGCAATTAGTTAGCCGACGCTTCGAATCCATCTTGGAGCAGGCTATTCCAATTGCCAATCGGCGTGAAAATCGGTCCGGCAGATTTACAAATCATCGAGTCGACCCCGGTTTGATCACGTACGCCCACTCGATAATATAAAACAACATCGCTGCCAGCGCCCGCGCCGCCGATGTCCTGGCTATTGGCAAGATTGTTACCCAACATCGCGCAGTCATTCAAGTTATTCGTGTTGCCGCGATCGGTATATTCATTCGCTTGGTACAAGGTGCCCAGAACATCGGTTAAATGAAAGTTGCGGCCGGACTGATTGACTGGATAGGTGTAATCCTGTCGACCCGGACTCATCCGATATCCACGACCAGTTACTGTGTTCTTTACTTCATAGGTGCGCTCTACGCCACCAGGTCCACCCGCTTGACTAATGAGCGAGGTAAACTCAGTATTCTGGACAGCATTATTGATAGATAAAACGTTGTTGACCGCTCCGTCGATATCTAAGTCGAGGCGCCAATAATTGTGGTGCCAATGCGTGGTTTGATTATTCGTGCCGTCTCGATTACCAAACCCAAATTGTGCATCAAAACTGCCATTGGCATAAAACACAAAACGTGAGGTATACAAGTACCAGTCGGCCGAGTATTGCGTGGTTAACATCACATTATCGCCGCGATCTTCAATCGCAACGCCCGCGAAGCAGTCTGCCGCAGTGCGGCCCGGGAGTTGAAAAGGACAGGTCCCATAGGATGTAGTCGGGTGTGCTGAACGATCGCAACTGGTGGTCCCCGTAAAGGCATTCGAAAGCCCTAGTTGATTGCGGACCGCAGGCTGAGCGAGAAAGCTCGAGTTAGTATCCTTCCAATCTCGGTAACAGGTTGAGCTGGTATATTCGGCAAACAACATCGGCGCATGCGCACGCTTTAAGACCGAAAATCCATTGTATTCGACCTGTCGTAGTTCTAAACCTGAACCGCGCGGACCCGAGCTTTGAGTGGGTCGCAGCCAGCACATTTCCCAAACCGGATTGACCGCTGGCCAACTCAGTTTGGTTTCAGTTCCGCTACAAACCACTGCGGCGCGGGCATCATTTTCGAAAACAAATGCCAAACAATACAGCGCGAAAACGGCACGTAAAATGTTCAATGTCAGCTTCCTTTGCTGGTGAGTTCGGAGCCCGTCAAAGGCTTAATTTGCTTGGGTTCATAATGGGTGTGAACCACTATGCCCGCCTGTAAATCCACTATTGCATGCGCCAATTTTCTATATCCATCGCTGGTTGAAGCAACCACGTGCACACAGCGCGAGCCACGAAAGCACGCTGGATCATCTGATTCGCGGAAGCTAAAACCACCATAGACATGACCCGCCTGTGCAAACTGCGCTTTCAGCTTGGGGTGCTGGCCAGCCAATTCGAAGGCGTACGCTCTTTCTGCATCGGTCAAGTTGAGCGTCAAATCAGGTTGATCGGTCGCCGATATGAGTTCGCCCTTGGGTGTAGTAATGCGCTCTGTGGCGACGCCACGTGTGTAATCCCAGGCATATTGGACAAAAACCGGAACGTCGTGCCCGTCGATTTTGAACTCATCGCCGTAGCTGCGTACCACGACAACGCCACTCACACGTGGATCACGTAGCGACCCATCGGTCAACGGCGCAATGGCGGTGGATTGACAACCGATCAGTAAAGCCGCAATCGGCATCAAACTGACTAATTTCAATAATTTCATGGCTGACCCGCTGTCACGCTTGCGCTACCCATATTGACGGGCGGCGCACGGTCGTATTTCTGCCAGAGGTCGAACATATATTGTCCGCGGGTTTGATTGGCCGGGCCAACGGTGCTTGAGCGGTCGCACATCACGTTTTCGCTCTGAAAGCCATTATTAGTTGCCTCATCGCGTAAAAACTCGATGTATTCTTTACTGGCAATTTGAAAACGCAAGGTGCCGGTGACTGTGACCGGCAGCACGGTGCCTGGGGGAATGGCGACCGTATAAGTTGTGTCATCGAAATGGGCAAGCACACCGGGACTCACCTCGGGATAAGTATATGCGACGGGTTGCATTTCTATATTGTTACCCCCGCGGAAACCCTTTGGTGGAATTCGGTTGTCCTTTTTGACGCAATTATTCAATACGAAGTGGAACAACTTGCGGCCGTTGCCATCATCCACGTCGCAGGTATTGTTGCCGTTGCGGTTCCACTCGCCTTGTTGAATTTCGTAAATTTTTATTTGTGGATCTGCGGTTAATACGCCTGTTGCCGGGTCATAGGCCCCGCTTTCAAATACGGGCGCGCCGTTGCCGTCGCTTACCCGCAAATTTAGCCACATGCGACGGCCCTCGGAGTATCCCGTTGGCAATTTGTGGCCAGCGCGATTGGTGACCCGCACGCGTGCCACCAAAGGACTGCCTACACCGGCGAAACTCTGCACAAAAGTCTGGACTGTGGCACTGCGCTGGCTCAACATTTCCTCGGCCCAGCCAATTGTCCGATTAAACGCGGCAACGCGCTCCAGCCCATATTCATCACGCAGAATTCGCGGAATCCAATTATTTGCGCCGACGAATTCATGCACGGGCAGGTCGTTTGTTCGTGAACCCGCCGGTTCAAACACGCAGGCGCGTGCGGTGGCGCTTTGACTGCTGCGCATATGGCAGTCCTGACAGGTTTGGCTGCCTTCTCCTACTATTGCAGGAGCGCCGGCATTCTCAAAACCATTCGCAAAAACACCATTGGCGAAATCACTAGCCAACCATTCGCTGTAAGTGCGCTCAACCGGGAAGGGTCGTCCGCTATCAGTGCCATTGCTTAGGATGAGGGTTTTCAACGGTCCAACGCTGGTATCCGGCGTGCTCACGTCGTGGCAAGCGCCGCAAAACTGGGAGGATCCGATGTATGACGAATGCTCCCAGCCGTGCGGGGGCGATTGCACCGCGGTTTGTGGCGAATAGGTGTACGGTCCCTTGCGACACGGCCCAAAGAAACTGCCACCGTCTGGCGTATTGCAGTTGAGACTGTCGTCAATCCACAAGTTTGCGTTGGCGATGATCGCCGGCTGCCCCGCCGGCCCGGTTTCATTGGCGCGATGGCAAAAATGACAGGTAACGCCGGAGAAATCGTTGCCTTCAGAGTCCGGATCGGTCAGAGAGCCGCTCAGTTTGCAGCCGTTTTGGCCGTTCACGAAGGGCGTAGCGGGTACACCGGTTTTGTGCACGCGTCCGGCTAGCCAACCCACCGGGGTATGGCAGCGCAGGCAGTAGTCACCCACACCCGGCACATCGTTGTTTGCAACGTCCAGCGCGGCCCAGAACAAGGGGTCGCGAGTGGCGTTTGCCATCATCGATCCAGACCAAGTGGAATGCGCGATTTGCGATGCGTCATCGGGATCAAAAGCCCCGCCATGACAGCCGGAACACGCGTCAGGTTCGTCTAGCCCCACGTTTAACGCGGGCTGCGTGCCGTTAGGCGTAAAGTCGATGGGGGCGGGGCCAGTGGCGCTTACTTCGTTCGCGGCGACGCTGAAGGAGGCCGCTAACAGCAGAAAAACAAAAGCACCAATTCGACTTGGGTAGCGCAGAGTCATGTAGTTTGACCAATGTAAAGACGGGCGCGGCGCGCCTCTCGAGTTCTTGTGAATGCTGATGGCCGGCGTGTGTAAGCTGTGTCGAGGCAGCGTCAGGTTCTGGCATTAGCTTGCGCCACCTGCCTCAACCCACCGTTGCGGTGGATTCAGGCCTTTTCCCTAATTTCATTCATATCGATGATTGATTAGAACTAGATCTCAATGGCAAGGGTTACTCCAGGCTATCGGAGAACAAGTCGAAGGTATTGGGGACCATCAGTTCAACTGGGTAACTACCCGGGCCGCCGTTGGGCTGCATTCCCAAAGAGATGGATCGCACATAATTTGGATCTGGCGCAATGTTGCTCACCACCGAGAAACGGAATAACAGTCCCCAGTTCAGTTCGTTACCGGCCGTAGCAGTCCACACGGCTGCATTCGGGTTCAGGCTGCTCGTCCAATTGTTGCCGACATTCACGTCAATATCCGCAAAGTTTCCGGCTTCCAGCAGCAGCGGCGCATCCGCGCCACGTGGCAGGCTGACACTGACAATGCCAATATTACTCAGAACCTGCAGATTATTCTGCGCATTGGCCGGTGCTGTGGTGTTGAGCACTGCGCGAGCTAAGTCAAAATTATGCACCACGTAATCGTACCGATAGCAGGTTCCAAGCAATCCGCCTGGGCATGCATTCAGGGTTTTGACCTTAACCGCCGCCTTGACATTACCTTCGGCGGATTTCAGGTCCACATTTTGTGTGGGATTGGTAACCGGATTAACCCAGGTATTAAGGACTGGACCCAGCGTGAATGCGCCTTCGCTGGTGACGTCCCAAGTATTAGTGACTGGCGTCAGCACGGCGGTGCGGTGACCCATGGTGTTGAAAATGTTGATGTCGTCTTGGATAACATACCAAGAATCACTGTAGAAAGTGGAGCCCGCTAATTCCAGTTGCGACTCTTTTGCGATCAAGCGATTCTGATACTGGCTGCTGCCCACAGGATTGGCCGCGCCATTGCAGTCGGTATCAAAAATGGAGAAACAACGGCCCCAGCGGCCAGTTGCCGGAATAATTTCGCGGCGCGGGCCAAGGTCACCCGTATTATCGTTATTACCCGTGCCGTAGGTATCCGAGCAATTGCGGCTTAGGATGTGATTGCCATGCGGATTGGTGCAGCCGCCGTTGGTAGTCAGAAATGCGTGTTTCACGCCAGAGGCGCCAATTTGCTGCAATTGGCCGTCATTAACGCGATACAAAGCCCAAACCAAGTAGGGATGTTGATCGTTGCCAGGGTAGGGATAGCTATATGGGCTGGTGGTGAATTTCTGGTACCAAGAGACATCCGCGGTGGTGGCGGTGTTGGTATTGCGCAAAGTTGAACTTGGGGCAAAGACCACGTCGCCATCATCGCCGCCGATGCCGTTGCAGCCGTTGACCAGCAGGCTGGTCCGGCAACGCATGACGTCCATCGTGTAGCTGGTCAGCAATACGTCCGCTTGAAAGCCGTTAGTGCCATGAAAGTTCGGCGAACCCAAGCTTGCTTTGGGCGCCCGGAAAGCAGTGGGGCGCGTGACTATATTGCTGAACATCGACAATTCACCGACGTAGGCGTCGGCTAAATTTTCCGCCCCAACCCGCGCGGCGAACGCTTCGGTAGCACGTAAGTCGGCACTGCGGATGTTAAAGCCGGCGTACTCGTCCACCAATTTGTACATCACGTGGTTGACATAGAACCATGCCTTGCCGTCCACGCCTATCAGCTGCAGGCGCATCGGATTGTCAGGATCGGCGCGCAGCTCAAAACGGCTGTAGTCGAAGTTCAGGCCGCCATCAGTGCGCATCGTAAAACCGCCGTCTACGGCAATCTTGCCGCCAGTGAACTGTTCAAAGTTACCTTTTGGCGCAGCAAAGCGCAGGCCATCGCCGTGGTACACCGGGAACTCGACGAAGTCGCTGTAATCGGGACGGCGATTTTTCGCATGCGCCGCTGGCGCCAGGTGGATGCCCTGGCCGGACAAACGATCGATATTGAAACGGAGCTGGATGGTGCCGCCGTGCATGACCCACTGACTTTTCGCTTCGACTGCAGTCAGCTGATCGATGGCTTGGTCAGGCGTTGCTGCAGGTGCCATCAGAGGCCAAAGTAAAAGGCCGAGTGCATAAACGAGTTTGCGGGCGCGCGGCATGGTCGATATCCAGGTTAGAAACCTGGGGAAGTCTAAACCCTTTGCAGCTTGATTGAACGTATTAGAAATGTGACGGGCTGAGAATTGCAACTTAGATCTCGATTTTGCTAGCGCTAATGCAGGGAATACGCGCGGGCGTTGCGCGCTATCTCAATGCAGCCATGTTGTAAGTTTTTCATTAACAAGCCCTAAGCATCGACAGTGGGTCCGTATTGTGCGCGGACTCTTACGCGTTGCAGGGGCCAAAAGCGTTCGACCGATGAAGCGCAGGTCGAACCCACCACGGCTTGATCCGTGTCGCGAGGTTCATCCGCGTGCATTTTCGGGCTCTTGAGGGAGCGCGCGCGATCGGAGCTGATGAAAGACTAAAAAGCAAGGGATCGCGAGCAAGCGCACTCTCACCAAACATACCGCAAGCAAATGATTTTAATGCATTTTATCAGCGTTGATGCGTAGGTCACGTAGCCCTGCGGGCCTACGTGACATCGGAGCACCGTCACGTAGCCCTGCGGGCAACGTGACCTACGACTTTTTTACTCCCAATCGGAGCGAAAGTCCCACTCAGTTTGATGCGCGAATAAGCGCACCGACAGGGGCGACCGGGACTCTCACAGGCTAAAAAAAGGGCGCTCGCAATGACGGATGGATGAGGCCCCGCGGGTTCCTCATCTGCCTGGTATTAGCTGCGCAGTAGCCGTTCAATGATGCCCAGATAGGTGTGTTCCAGTGGCTGCAAATCGGCCAACGTCACCCATTCATTCACCTTGTGGATGCTGTCATTGAGCGGTCCGAGCTCAACCACCTCGGTTCCACCGGGTGCGATGAAGCGTCCATCTGAGGTGCCGCCGCCGGTATCGAGTTGCGGATCGATTTTCAGATGTTCACGGCAGGCGCCAACCACGGCGTCGATGAGGGTGCGTCGTTCGGTCAGAAACGGCGCGCTGGCCACACGTGTACGCAGCTCAAAGTGCACGCCATGTGCGTTGAGTATGGCTTCGACACGCGCACGCAAGCTGTGTTCAGTGGAGGCGGTGCCGAAACGAAAATTGAAGTTGACCGCTAACTCGCCGGGAATCACGTTGTTGGCGCCGCTGCCCGCATTGACCTCGTAGATCTGAAAGGAGGTCGGTGGAAAGTGTGCGTTGCCCTCGTCAAAGCGCGTGTTGACCAGTTCAAGTAGTGCTGGCGCGAACGCGTGAATTGGGTTGCGGGCCAATTCTGGGTATGCGACGTGACCTTGAATACCCTTGACGGTCAGGTAACCATGCATCGAGCCGCGCCTGCCGATGCGGATACGATCGCCTTGCACAGAGCCGGAAGAAGGTTCGCCGATCAGTGCATAGTCCAGGTGGATACCGCGCTCCGCCAGCCACGGCATGACCGCTGCGATGCCGTCGCGCGCGGGGCCCTCTTCGTCACTGGTGAACAGAATGGCGAGCGTGCCTGGATGGTCTGGATGCGCTGCGACGAAGCGTTCCGCTGCGATCGTTAACGCCGCAATGGCCGATTTCATATCCGCGGCGCCGCGCCCGTACAAGCGACCATTACGCTGAGTAGGTTGAAATGGCGGACTGGTCCATTGTTCGAGTGGCCCAGGCGGCACGACATCGGTATGACCGACCAGCGCCAAAATGGGCGCGCCACTCCCGTGGGTTGCCCACAGATTGTCGGTCTCGCCAAAACGCAAAGCCTCAGTATGAAAGCCCGCCGCACGCAGGCGCTGCGCGACTAATGTTTGGCAACCGGCATCATCCGGCGTCACCGATGGGCAGGCGATTAGCGTTTTGGTCAATTGCAGCACATCGTTGCTCACGCGTTTTTGGCTCCGCAGTTTTCGGCTGGTTTGAGGTGGGTCGTGGTGGCTATCAATCGCCGCGCAGCAGCTCATTCAAACTGGTTTTCGCGCGCGTTCGCTCGTCGACTCGTTTGACAATAATCGCCGCGTACAAGCTGTGACTGCCATCGGCCGCAGGAAGATTGCCGGCCACCACCACCGAGCCCGCTGGCACGCGGCCATAGCTGATCGTCTTGGTTTCGCGGTCGTAGATTTTCGTGCTTTGGCCGAGAAACACACCCATGCCGATGACGCTGCCGCGTTCGACGATCACGCCTTCGACCACTTCTGATCGGGCGCCGATGAAACAGTCGTCTTCAATAATCGTCGGCGCTGCTTGCAAGGGTTCCAGCACACCGCCGATGCCAGCACCGCCAGAGAGATGCACGTTGCGGCCGATCTGCGCACAAGAACCCACCGTCGCCCAGGTGTCGACCATGCTTCCTTCGCCGACATAGGCCCCAATATTGACAAAACTGGGCATGATCACGACGTTGCGACCCACATGTGCGCCGCGCCGCACCACGGCGCCCGGCACGATGCGCGCGCCTAAGTCACGGAATTGTTCCTCGGTGGCGCCCGCAAAACGCAGTGGAACTTTGTCAAAATAATCGGCTGGCGCGGCCGGCATCAGCACCGTTGAATTAATGCGAAAGTACAGCAATACGGCCTTTTTCACCCATTCATTGACCAACCAGCCGTTCGCGGTGGGCTCGGCGACGCGCAAACTGCCCGCTTCCAAGCGATTCATCACCAGCTCGACCGCGTCCACCAAGTCTGCGGGTACTTGCGCTGGGCCGTAATTGGCACGTTCTTCAAAAGCCTGTTCGATCTGGGCGCGCGGCACTGCAAGACTGCTCATGTGATTTCCTTTTATCGGGACTTGAATCATCCTAACCGTCACTCAATCGCGTAACTAGCGCCTGCCGCAAACGCTCCGCGGCAACGTCGTCTAGCCGTTGGCCATCTTCCGTCGTAATGGTGAAAAAATCCTCGGCGCGTTCGCCAAAAGTCGCAATGCGCGCGGAGTGCACGCGCACGTCAGCGTCGCGAAAGGCGTGTGCAACGCTAGCGAGCAGGCCGGGGCGATCAGGGCAGACTAGCGATAGCTGCGTGCCGCTATCGTAACTGCGCGTTTCAAAACCGATTTGCGGTGGAAACTTGAACAAGCGCTGTTCGCGCGTCGCGCGCCGTCTAGCTAATCGCGGTTTCAACGGCCGTTCGGACAAGGCCATCGTCAGCGCCATTTGGATTTCCAGATTGCGCGTCATGGAGTCCTGTTCTTCTTTGCGCAAATCAAGCACCTGGAAGGTGTCCAAGGTGTGGCCAGACTTACAGGTCAGGATGCGCGCTGCGATCACCGACAGATCCATACGATCCAGCATTGAGGTAAGCGTCGCAAAAATGCCCGCTTGGTCGGACATTCGCACAAATATCTCGCGCGTGCCGCCGCTGCCGATGGCGCGTACGGCCACCAAGGACTTGCCGGGACGTCCACCGCTGACGATCGCCTGGGTGAGCCAACGTAATTGATCCGGCGTATAGCGCCAAAAACTCTGTTCTGGGAAGTCGGTCCACAGGGTTTCTACTGCACTAAACATGCAGCCCTCGCCGGTCAGCAATTCCAGCGCACGCAAACGAGTGGCGCGCACGCGATCTTGGCGGTTAACCGGTTGATCCGTTCCGCGACGCAATTGGAATCGAGCTGCCTGATAAAGATCACCCAACAGCTTGCCTTTCCAACCGTTCCACAGTTTCGGACTGGTTGCGCGAATATCGGCAACGGTCAGCAGGTAGAGACATTCCAGGCGTTCCCAATCGCCCACTTTCATGCAGAAGCGCCCGACCACTTCCGGATCCTGGGTGTCCTGCTTTTGCGCGGTGGTTGACATCAATAAGTGATTTTCGACCAGCCAGGCGACCAGATCGATGTCGGCCACCGCAAAATCCAGGCGCGCCAAATAACGCCGAGCGTCGACCGCACCGACTTTGGAATGATCACCACCGCGGCCTTTGGCGATGTCATGGAAGATCGCCGCATAGAAAAGGAGCTCGGGCTGGCGCACTCGCAAGGCCAGTTCATGCGCCAGCGCAAACTGTTCGTTGGCTTCCGCTTCAAAAAAGCGCTCTAAATTGCGCACCAAAAACAAGGTGTGCTGGTCAACCGTATAAACATGAAAGAGGTCGTATTGCATACGCCCGGTAACGCGCGCAAAGGCCGGTAACAAAGCGCCCAGCAAGCCGTGCCGATGCAACTCAGTCAGCGCCCGAAACGGTCTACGGGTGGCCAAAATCGCCTGTAGCGTCTCGTGTGACAAGCGATCAGTCGCTAGTGCGCGGCGAAAATGCGGCACGATACGCGCCACAGCTTGAGTCAAATCGGGACCAATGCTGCGCGCAGCTGCAGTGCGCGCTAAGCACAAAAAAGGTTCCAATAGATCACTGGCAGTCAGGAAGCCGCGATAGCTTTCCAGCGCCTCGATGGCCTCGTTACGCAGCCCGAAATGCGGACTTCCCGCGATGGTCGACAAGCTGGCGCGATGGCCATTGATCCGATCACTCATGCGCTCAATCAGCGCATGCGACAAACGATCAATATCGCCGGCCGCGCGAAAGTAGTTCTGCATCAGGGCTTCGACTGGATGTTCGCGCGCTGGCTTGGTTTTCGCACTGGCAAATAGTTGCGCGAGCGCCGGCTGGTAGTCAAAAAGCACACGCTCCTCGCGACGGCCACTCACTACGTGCAGCGCAAAACGCAAATCACACAGTCTTTTTTCGGCGCGTACCAATCGGCGTGCTTCGTCGTGCTCTAGAAGGCCGATATCGACTAGCGCGGGCCAGCGCTCAATGCCAAAACAGCGTTTAGCGATCCAACGCGCTGTTTGCAGATCGCGTAAGGCGCCACGGCCATTTTTGAGATTGGGCTCCAAATTGTGCGCAGTGTCTGCGTGTCGACTATGGCGCTCGTCGCGCTCGTCGACTTTGGCATGCAAAAACTTAATGGGTAGCCAAAACTCCTGCGAGTTGACTTGCTGTTCAACTTGCGCAAACAGCGTGCGCTCGCCGCAGAGGTAGCGGGCATCCAGCAGCGCCGTGTATCCGGACAAATCCTGCTTGATGAAGACGCTAACTTCCGGCAACGAACGCACTGCTTGCGCCAATTCCAGTCCAGCATCCCAGCTTGCGGCCAGAAACTGCCGCACCGCGCACTCCAGCCGCGCATCTTTGCTGGCCGGACATAAAATCAGCACATCGATATCGGATCCGGGAAACAATTCGCCGCGACCATAACCGCCGGTTGCGATCAGACACGCGGGCCCGGCGGGAATGTCCGCCATCGACTGTTGCCACAGCTGCCGCAGCTCCTGATCAATGCGCCCAGACAAGGCACGTACACAGGTCGCAGCCCGTTTGCTCGCCCTAAAACGCAGTGCAAGCTGCAAACGAAACTCGTCGAGCGCTAGCCGTCGGCTTTGCATCGGGACCGGTGCGCCCGCAGTCAACTTAGATCGCACCAAGCGCGGCGCTCAAAGGCTCTCTCCCTCTGACAAGGTAAGTACCTCAAAACCGTCGTCAGTGACCAATACGGTGTGTTCCCACTGCGCCGACAATGAACGATCTTTGGTGACCACTGTCCAACCATCCGGCATCAAACGCACATGGCGGGCACCCGCATTGACCATCGGTTCGATGGTAAACGCCATACCCGTTCGTAGTTCCTCACCCCGACCACGCGATGGGTCAAAGTAGTGTAAGACCTGCGGATCTTCATGAAAGCGCTCACCAATCCCATGGCCACAATATTCACGCACCACCGAGAAGCGCTCGGCCTCCACGTGGCGTTGGATCGCCAAACCAATATCGCCCAAATAGGCCCCCGGTTTAACCATCCGAATTCCCAAGCGCATGGCCGCCAGCGTGACGTCGACTAATCGACGCGACAGAACGGTCGGCTCACCCACATAGAACATGCGACTGGTATCGCCGTGAAAACCGTCCTTAATGACAGTGACATCGACATTGATAATGTCGCCATCCTTGAGCACTTTTGGGCCCGGGATGCCATGACACACCACGTTATTCACCGAGGTACAGATGGAGCGCGGAAAACCTTTGTAGTTGAGTGGCGCAGGGATCGCGTTTTGCTGCTCAACAATGAACTTGTGACAAATTTGATCCAGTTGATCGGTGCTGACGCCAGCGCGCACGTGCGGGCCGATCATCTGCAAAACCTCGGCTGCAAGGCGTCCGGCTACCCGCATCTTCGCGGCTTGTTCAGGACTTTTGTAGGTGATACTCATTCAATTCCTGGCGTCAAATGGGGCGATTAGAATATTGGGCAAGCCTCGCACGAGTTGTGCGCTTGTCAAGCTCTGTGCAGTGCAAGGTTCTTGTGGGAGCGTGCTGGCGCGCGGCGCTGATGAAACACAAAAAAGCAAGGGATCGCGAGCAAGCTTGCGCGCTTGCGCACCAACGGTTGCCTGAGTTTAGAAAAGCGCGTTATTATCCCGAGGATTTTTCGGCGAGCCAATACTCGTCGAAATCCGCTGGCCGCCACAATGAGGTGGTGCCAGTGACTTCGCACACGCATGGATGTCGTGGTCGGGTTGGTGCCCACAAGAAAGGGCTCCCGAAACGCATGCGTGGAGGCCCAACCATGGGGCAAAGCCCCGCAGTTTCAAGGACTTGTATCAATGCCTAACGTTACTATGCGTCAGATGCTCGAAGCTGGCGTGCATTTTGGTCACCAAACTCGCTATTGGAATCCGAAGATGGGTCAATACATCTTCGGTGCGCGTGGCAAGATTCACATTGTTAATCTGGAAAAAACCCTGCCGTTGTTCAATGACGCGATGAATTTCATCAGCGGTCTGGCGCAACGTCGCAGTAGCATTTTGTTCGTTGGTACCAAGCGCTCGGCGCGCACCACGGTGAAAGAAGAAGCCACACGCTGCGGCATGCCGCATGTGTCGACCCGTTGGTTGGGTGGCATGCTGACCAACTTCCGCACCGTCAAACAATCCATTGCGCGCCTGAAGGAACTTGAGGCGCAGAGCGCTGATGGCAGCTGGGAGCGTTTGGTCAAACATGAAGTGCTGAACTTGCGCCGCGAGCTGGAAAAGTTAGATTCCAGCCTCGGCGGTATCAAGAACATGAACAGCCTGCCGGACGCACTGTTTGTCATCGACACAGGTCACGAAGAAATCGCGATCAAAGAAGCCAAAAAGCTCGGTATTCCGGTGATCGGCATCGTCGATACCAATCACAATCCAGAGCACGTTGATTACGTGATTCCCGGTAACGACGACGCGATCAGCGCAATTCAGTTGTATTCGCGTGCGGCTGCTGATTCCGTTCTGGAAGGCAAGGCTGCTGCGCCGGCTATTGCGATGGGTTCCGGCGATGATTTCATCGAATTGGACGCCGACGGCAACCCCATTGCTGGCGCGCCGAAGCCCGAAAATAACCGTCGCGGCAAGCCGAACGATCGCAAAGGTCCGCCGCGTCGCCGTCCGGGTGGTGGTGGTGGCGGTGGTCGTCAGCAGCGCTCTGACGAAGGTTCGTCCGAATAAGCCAAATTTGCTGGTGATTTAGCCAAGCGCTTCGTCATTCAAGCACACCCGAGGGCGCGCCCGCCGCGCGCCCTCTACGTCTCTGCATCAATTAAGGAATAACCATGGAAATCACCGCTTCCCTTGTGAAGGAACTGCGTGAGCGCTCTGGCGCCGGCATGATGGAGTGCAAAAAAGCACTCGTCGAAAATGCCGGCAACATCGAGTCCGCGTCGGATTGGTTGCGCAAGCAAGGTTTGGCGAAGGCGGACAAGAAGGCGACCCGTGTGGCTGCCGAAGGTCGCGTCGCATTAGCGCAAGCCGATGGCAAAGCGGTTCTAATCGAACTGAACTGCGAAACGGATTTTGTAGGCAAGGATGAGAGTTTCATCAAATTTTGCGGTGCGGTTGCCACCGCTGCGGTCGCCGCAGCCACCGCTGATGTGCAAGCCATCAAGGCCTTGGCACTGCCAGACGGCCAGACGGTCGATGAAACTCGTCAAGCTTTAGTCGCCAAGATTGGTGAAAACCTGCAGGTGCGGCGCGCGGTATTAGTCGATGCCACGGTGATCGGCGCTTATGTACACAGCAACCACAAGCTCGGTGTTTTGGTTGAAATGGAAGGCGGCAATGCTGACTTGGCTAAGGGCATTGCGATGCATATCGCGGCGATGAATCCGCAGTATTTGGACATGAGCCAAATCCCAGCTGAAGTGGTGGCGCGTGAGCGTGATATTGCGATGGACCAATCCAAAGATTCTGGCAAGCCGCCAGAAATCCTGGAAAAAATGATCCAGGGCAAGATTCGCAAAACGCTGGCCGAACAAACCTTATTGGGTCAATCCTATGCAGCGCCCGACGCGAACGGCATGGGTGTAGAAGAAGCCTTGAAAAAGGCATCTGCGAAAGTGCTCAGCTTTACGCGCATTAACGTGGGCGAAGGTATTGAGAAGAAGGAAGAGAACTTCGCCGAAGAAGTCATGAAACAAATTAAGGCGACTCAATAATCGCTGGCATCGAAGGCCCCGAATTCGGGGCCTTCGTTTACCTGACGGAGGCAACAACGTATGAGTAGTACCCCGCCGGTATACCGACGCATCCTACTGAAGCTTAGCGGTGAGGCGCTTCTGGGCGCAGAGGACTACGGTATTGATCCAGAAGTTTTGCGTAATCTGGCCGCCGAGATCATTGAAGTTTCCAAGGCCGGCGTACAGATCGGTTTGGTCGTAGGCGGTGGCAACATTTTTCGCGGCGCCGGTTTGGCCAAGAACGGCATGGACCGCGCAACTGCTGACCATATGGGCATGTTGGCGACGGTCATGAACTCGCTAGCACTGCAAGACGCCATCGAAAAGCAGGGCGCGGTTTGTCGCGTCATGAGCGCGATCAAAATCAACGAAATTTGCGAAGATTACATCCGGCGTCGCGCCATACGGCACTTGGAAAAGCACCGTATCGTGGTCTTTGCGGCAGGCACTGGTAATCCGTTTTTTACCACTGACTCGGCAGCAGCCTTGCGGGCCATTGAAATCAACGCGGAATTGATGCTCAAGGCCACCAAAGTGGACGGTTTGTATTCCGCCGATCCGGTTAAGTTTCCCAACGCGGTACGTTTCGAAAAGATCAGCTACGACAGCGCAATTGAACGCAAACTGGCAGTCATGGACACCACTGCATTTGCATTGTGTCGCGATTATCGTATGCCCATCCGCGTCTACGATTTACATCGACGCGGTGACCTGATGCGCATCGTCAAAGGCGAAACCGTAGGCACCCTAGTAGACCAAACTGGGTGAGGGCTGGGAAGCTTGCGCGGCATGCCGCGCCCCAGCCCGAACGCCCGGCAGCTTGTCTGACGGGCCGGAGGAGGGCTGGGAAGCTTGCGCGGCTTGCCGCGCCGCGGCCTGCCACCCCCGCAATAGCCGCGGAACGCCCGCTAGCTTCTCTGGCAGCTATACTCCGCCGCCATTGTCTGGCTACAAAAAGGAATAACCCATGGCGACAAGCATTCCAGTGGTCAAGGCGGATGCCGAGACGCGGATGAAAAAGTGTATCGACGTGCTCAAGCAAGAGCTCACCAAATTGCGCACTGGGCGTGCTTCGGCGCAGTTATTGGATCATTTGCGAGTCGACTACTACGGTAGCGCCGTGCCGCTCAGTCAGGTCGCCAACATTTCAGTCGCGGACGCCCGTACCATCACGGTGCAGCTGTGGGAAAAGGCCATGATCACGCCGGTCGAGCGCGCGATTATGACTTCGGATCTGGGTCTAACGCCGAATACTGCAGGCCAAGTCATCCGCATTTCCTTGCCACCGTTGACCGAACAACGTCGCAAAGAGTTGGCTAAAGTGGTGTCTCATGAAGGTGAAAACACCAAAGTGGCGATCCGCAATATTCGTCGTGACGCCAATGCGCATTGCAAAGACTTGTTCAAGTCCAAGTTAGTGACGGAGGATGAGGAAAGCCGCGCAGTAGACGATATTCAAAAGCTAACCGACCGCTTCGTCAAAGAAGTGGATGCCGTTGCCAAGCACAAAGAAGATGAGTTGATGCAACTTTGATTGCCACGGAACACCCAGTGGGCGCTGAGCGGCAACTTTCGCCCGCGCGTGTTCCACGGCATATCGCAATGGTGATGGATGGCAACGGGCGCTGGGCGCAACAGCGCCGGCGGCCGCGCGCCTTCGGCCACCGCGCGGGCGTGCAAACGGTTCGTCGTGTCATTGAGTTCTGCGTGCGCGCTGGCGTACAGGTGTTGACTTTGTTCGCGTTTAGCAGCGAAAACTGGTCGCGCCCGGCGGGTGAAGTCCGTCATTTGATGGACTTGTTCCTGCGCGCATTGCGCAAAGAGGCGCGTGAACTGGCCGCCAATGGTGTCGGGTTGCGCTTTATTGGGGAACGTGAGCGCTTGTCTCCAGAATTGCGCGCGGCGATGGCGGAGTCGGAAACGACCGTCGTGCAGCCCCTACGTTTGACTTTGAACATTGCGGTGAATTACGGTGGGCGTTCAGACATTGTCAATGCAGCGCGTGCGCTTGCTCATGCGGCTCGCGCCGGGCTGATCGATCCGGACAGCATTGATCAAACAAGTTTCGAGCGACATTTATCTTTGGCGCCACTTCCTGAACCTGATTTGTTTATTCGGACGGGTGGCGAAGCGCGTATCAGCAACTTTCTGCTTTGGCATTTGGCTTATACCGAGTTGTATTTCACACCGGTGCTCTGGCCGGATTTCGATGATGCGGCGATGACCGCGGCCTTGGCCGAATACGCGCAGCGCGAGCGGCGTTTTGGCAAGACCAGCGCGCAGCTTGCAGGCCAATGATGGGTAGTGTCGATGACTGATTCGTCTGGACTTGCAAAACTGTTTGGCGACAGCGGTTTGCGCGCCCGCGTATTGACTGCGCTCGTGCTTGCACCACTCGCCGTGTGGGGTGTCTTGTATCTGCCCAGTAGCGGATTTGCGGTCGGCTTTGGGTTGGTACTGTGTTACGCCATCTGGGAATGGACGCGGGTTATCGGCTTTAAAAACAAGCCCTTGCGCGCACTCGCGGTGCTTGTTAACGGCGCCATCATGGTGACCTTACTGTTGCTTGATCCGGCCCATTGGCTGTTACCTATCGCGTGGGTGGGCGTGGCTTGGTGGTGTCTCGCGGTGTTCTGGCTGCGCTCTTTCGACTTTGGCGCAGCGCCAACTTTGCGCAACCGCGAAATAAAGATGCTGGTCGGCAGTGTCATGGTGGTGCCGGCTTGGGTGGCTGCGTGGCTGATTCATCGCGAACCGAGCGCAGGCCCGTGGTGGACTTTGTTTGTCTTGATGCTGATCTGGGTAGCGGATGTTTCTGCGTACTTTGCTGGACGTCGCTTCGGACAGCATAAATTGGCGCCACGCATTAGTCCGGGAAAAACCCGCGAGGGCGTCTACGGCGCGCTCGCCGGCACAATCGTTTTTGCTGCGCTGGCTGGATCGCTGATCGAACCCATTCCCATCGGGCACGTTCTATTGGTCTTGTTGGCAGTCGTGACGGTGCTGTTTTCGATCGTCGGCGATTTATTTGAAAGTTTGATCAAAAGGCAATCTAACCTCAAGGACAGTGGGTCGTTATTGCCTGGACACGGCGGCATGTTGGATCGAATCGACAGCGTGCTCGCCGCGTTGCCGATATTCGTTTGCGGCCGTTATTTGATCGGCCTATGAAGTCGGTCTGTTTACTCGGCGCCACCGGCTCCGTAGGTCGCAGCACGCTCGATCTGATCGAGCGCCATGCAACGCGATTTCGCCTGGATACCGTGGTCGCCGGTCGCGATGATGTGACGATGGCTGAGCTTTGCGTGCGCTTTATGCCGCGCCTTGCGGTCATGGCCGATCCCACAGCGGCCGCACGCTTGCGGGCGCGGCTGCGCGCTGCGGGTCTCACCACCGCGGTCGAAGAAGGCAGCGCTGCGATCGTTGCCGCAGCAAAACAATCCTGCGTGGATATTGTGGTCGCAGCGATTGTCGGAGCAGCCGGTTTGGCGCCAACTTTGGCGGCGGCAACGGCCGGCAAACGAATCCTGCTGGCAAACAAAGAAGCATTGGTTTGCGCAGGTGCATTGTTGATGGCTGCGGTTGAAGCCGGCGGTGCACGATTGTTGCCGATTGACAGCGAACACAACGCCATCTTTCAGTGTTTGCCGGTCGATTCCAGTCGGCCGCCTCGCGGTGTACGTCAACTTTGGTTAACCGCATCTGGCGGCCCGTTTCGCGGCTGGACGGCCGATCAACTTGCATCAGTGAGCATTGCCCAAGCTTGCGCGCATCCGAACTGGAGCATGGGACCAAAGATTTCGGTAGATTCAGCAAGCTTGATGAACAAAGGCTTGGAGGTTATTGAGGCGCACTTTTTATTCGGTATTGAGCGCGAGCGCATCAAAGTTGTGGTACATCCGCAAAGTGTGGTTCATTCCTTGGTTGAGTACGACGACGGCAGTTTTCTCGCTCAACTGGGCAGCGCGGACATGCGGATTCCGATCGCCAATGCGCTGGCCTGGCCAGAACGCATCCACTCAGGCGCCGCAGCACTGAATCTGTTGTCGCTCGCTCGTTTAGACTTTGCGGAACCTGATTTAATTGTTTTTCCGTGTCTGCAACTGGCTTATGACGCGCTCGATGCGGGCGCTAGCGCACCGGCGATACTAAACGCCGCCAACGAAGTCGCTGTCGCGGCTTTCCTGAACGGTGAGCTTGGATTTCTTGGAATTGCCGCTACGGTTAACGAGACCTTAAATCGAATTGGCTTATCGTCCGTAACCTCGCTTTCAGATGTCTTGGAAGTCGATCGGCATGCGCGTCTTGTCGCCAGATCGGTGGTCGATGCTCACGTGCGAAGCTGAATTGCAATCCTGGAGCTAAAATGGAAGCGGTGTTCGGTTCAGTTTTTTGGTTCCTAGTCGCCACCAGCCTGTTGGTGACCTTTCATGAGTTCGGCCACTTTTGGGTCGCGCGTCGCTGTGGCGTCAAGGTGCTGCGCTTCAGCGTAGGCTTAGGCAAGCCGCTGTGGATGAAACTCGGCAAGGACGGTACTGAATATGTGATTGCCGCGGTGCCACTCGGCGGCTACGTCAAAATGCTTGACGAGCGCGAGGCCGACGTCTCGCCGTCAGAAGTCAGCTTGGCGTTTAACCGCAAGTCTTTAGCGCAACGCGTAGCGATCGTCGCCGCTGGTCCCTTGTTTAATTTGGCGTTTGCACTGTTTGCTTTCTGGCTGATGCTGCTGGTCGGCGTTCGGGACTTCTCACCGTACATAGGTGAAGCCAGCGGCTTGGCACAGCGTGCTGGCCTGGAGCGAGGCGATTTGATTTTGGCGGTTGATGAACGCGATACCAGCACCTGGACGCACGTTTTGGTGGATCTAACCACCCGCGCTTACCGCGGAGAAACGGTCGATATCCAAGTCAAGCGCGCCAACGGTGATCTGGTCACGCGCGCCATGGATCTGTCGAACCTAGGTGAACGCGTGGATGAAGCGCGTTTTCTGGATCAGATCGGATTGCAGCCTTGGCATTGGGTGCCGCCCGCCAGCGTTGGAGGTTTGCGCGATGGTGATCCGGCCAGCGCTGCCGGTTTGCGCGCCGACGATCGGGTCGTTAAGGTGGGCGAGACCGCAGTAGACCGCTTTAAGTCGATGAGCGAGGCGATCCAAGTGGAAGCTGCCGCCAACGATGGGCGGGTGCGATTGCTGATTGAGCGCAACGGCATCCGCGAGACGATAAGCATGCAGGCGCGTTCTGAATTGCGCGGCGACAAGACCGTTTGGTTGATTGGCGTAACGCCAGAAATGCGCGATACCACGCGCCACTACGGTCCATTCGATGCCGTTGGCCAGTCCATCAAAGAAACTTGGCGCCTGACCACCGGCAGCGTGAAGGTCATTTGGCATATGCTCACCGGCGATGCCCAGTTGAAGAACGTTTCTGGCCCGATCACCATTGCGCAGTTCGCCAACTATTCTGCAGAGGGCGGTTTCACGCAATTTCTGCGATTCTTGGGATTGATCAGTTTAAGCCTGTGCATCATGAACCTGCTGCCGATACCCATCCTGGATGGGGGCCACTTGATGTATTACTTTATTGAATGGGTGAAGGGCAGTCCGCTGAGTGATGGCGCACAAGCCGTCGGCCACTATTTTGGGCTGGGGGCGCTGCTCGCATTGATGTGCCTAGCGTTCTTCAATGACCTGAGTCGCCTGATGTCTTCGTGATGCTGCACCCATAACCTATCGAGACCACGCAAAGTACCGAAAAGCACAACGCGTGGCTCCCCCTGATGACGATTTGCTCTGAGGCTTTGCGCGCATGAAAAGTTTGGTCGCGTCCATACTGTTGGCTCTTTCCGGTGGCGTTCTTGCTGCCGACGATTTTGTCATCAGCGACATCCGAATAGACGGGCTGGAGCGAATTTCCGCTGGCACCGTGTACACCTACTTACCGCTCGAAAAAGGCGACAAAGTTGATCGCGGCAGCGCCGCAGAAGCCTTGCGGGCCTTGTATAAAACCGGCTTCTTCAAGGACGTGCGTCTGGACCGCCAAGGTCAGATCCTGGTCGTCACCGTGAGCGAACGTCCGGCGATTTCGACGATCACCTTGGTCGGCAATAAGGACATCAAAACGGAAGAATTGACCAAGGGCCTTAACAATATTGGCTTGGCTGAGGGTGAAACCTTCAACGAGCTCAACATTGAACGCGTCACGCAGGAATTGACCCGGCAGTACAACAACCGTGGCAAGTACAATGTGCGCATCACGCCATCGGTGAAAGAACTCGATCGCAACCGCGTCGATGTGACGATCACCATCGCCGAGGGTAAAGCGGCGAAGATCAAACATCTGAACGTCGTCGGTAATCAAACCTATACCGACGAGGAGATTCGCGAAGCCTTCGAGCTCGACACCACCAATTGGTTGTCTTGGTATCGCCGTGACGATCAGTATTCACGAGAAAAACTGTCCGGCGACTTGGAGAAATTGCGCGCGTTTTACCTAGATCGTGGACACGTCGATTTTGACGTGGAATCGACCCAGGTCAGCGTTAGCCCAGACCGACGCAATATCTATATCACAGCGAATGTCTCGGAAGGCCCGATTTATCAAGTTGGCGACGTACGGCTGACCGGTAAGTTCATTGTCGACGAAGCCACTCTGCAGCGTTTGGTGGTGTTCAAGAGCGGCGAGACCTTCTCGCGCAAAAAGCTGGAGCAAACCAGCGAGTACATACAAAAGTTGCTCGGCAACTTTGGCTATGCCTTTGCCAACGTTTCACCCATTCCCAATGTTGATCGCGACAAACGCATCGTCGACATCACCATGTTGGTGGATCCGGGTAAACGTGTCTATGTGCGCCGCATTAGCTTCGAAGGTAATAACAAGACCTTGGACGAAGTGTTAAGGCGCGAGATGCGGCAATTCGAGGGCGGCTGGTTTAATCAGGCGTCTATCGATCGATCAAAAGTCCGTTTGGAACGACTGGGTTTTTTCAAGACAGTGACACTGGAAACTCCAAAGGTTGCTGGCAGCGATGATCAAGTTGACATCATTGTTAAAGTTGAGGAGCAGCAGACTGGCAACTTCCAATTCGGCGTGGGATATTCTGAATTGCAAGGCGCGATATTGTCGGTAGCGCTGAGTTTTGATAACTTCCTCGGAACCGGTAATCGCGTGGGTTTTGCGGTTAGCAATAACAATATCTATAAACGCTTTGATGCTTCCTATTACAACCCGTACTACACTGACGAAGGTGTGAGTCGTGGGTTTAATGTCAGTTATCGCGAGCTGGATTCCGCCCAGGCTAACTTAGCGAGCTACACCTCCAATGTAGCGCAGGTTGGCATGAATTATGGCTTGCCGCTTTCTGAGTTCGATCGCTTGCAGTTCCGTTTGGCCGTGGATAGGACGGAAATTTTCGTATTCCCAGGGTTGACGCCAAACGAATACATACCGTTTGTCTTTGACAACCGCAGCTTCAATTCTTGGCGCCTGGAAACCTCGTGGTTTCGCGATAGCCGGAATCGATTCTTCTCACCGACCGCAGGCTCACTGACCAAATTCGTAGGTGAATTAGTGTTGCCGCCGAGTGAGTTGCGTTATTACAAGATCACCGCCCAATATCAGAAATATTTCCCGTTGACGCAAAATTTCACGATAATGATTAACGGCGAAGTGGGCTACGGCGACACTTACAGCGGGAGTAAGGAAGACCCCACCTTGGTCGGCGACCCGGCGGCCGCGCGTGGCGGCCGACTCGGCTTTCCGTTCTGGGAAAACTACTACTCAGGCGGCGTGCGCTCAGTACGCGGTTTCCGCGACAACACGCTTGGCCCGCGATTGGAATCCGGAGGTCAGTTACTCCCCGTAGGCGGTGCGTTGAATGTCATTGGTAACGTCGAATTCCTGTTTCCCACGCCGTTTGCCAAAGGTGCAGACACCATTCGGCTCGGATGGTTCTTCGACGTGGGTAATGTCTATCGGGATTTCGATTCCTTTGATGCCGGAGAATTACGTTATTCAACCGGCTTAACCATGCAATGGCGTGCGCCAGTGGGTCCGATCGTCATCAATTTGGCGTACCCGCTTAATGCCGATGAGCTGGATGACGTAGAACGCATCCAGTTCTCATTCGGCAATCAGTTCTAGGCCGGTTGCGCTGAGATTATCGATGCGCGCACCCCCACGACCGTGGCTGCGGCACTGGCTAACAGTGCTGACTGCGGTCGTGTTGATGCTCAATTCGATCCCTTTTGCTTGGACACAATCAGCGGCTCCGCGCATTGCTTATGTTGATTCACAGCGGATCATTAGTGAATCGACACTCTTTACCATTGGCCGCGAGAAAATTACCGAAGAATTTTCCTCACGGAACCAAGCCTTTAAGATCGAAGAGGCTCGCCTGCGTGAACTGGAGCTGCGTCGAGATCGAGAACTTGCGTCACTGACGTCACCAGAAGCAATCGACTTGCGGCGCGAAATTGAAACGCTTGATCGCAGTATCCAGCGCAGTAAGAACGAAATGAATCAAGCGCTCAGCAGACGCATTAAGGGGCTGAACGAAACCATTGATCGATTGATTCGGGAAGAAATTGGCGCCTATGCGCGCGAGCAGGCATTGGATTTGGTATTGACCGACGGCGTAGGTTTTGCCCATCCTCGATTGGATATAACGGACGAAATTTTACGCCGCGTTAACGCCCAAGCATCGGAGTTGCGCGAGCAATGAAAACCTTTACGCTCGCAGAGCTCGCCGAAGCCTTTGCTTTGACTGTGGTCGGCGATCCTTCGCTACGTATCTCCGGCGTTTCGAGTTTGGAAGCTGCCAAAGCGACGGATCTTGCCTTCTTGGCGAACCCAAAGTACCGCAGCCAACTGGCGCATACAAACGCGGGGGCGATTGTCGCGGGCGAGGGTGCACTGGCCACTGCTCGCTGCGCGGTGTTATTAAGTCCTAATCCCTATGCGGATTATGCGCGTATTGCAGGCAATTTCGAATCACGCTCAATACTTGAGCCCGGAATCCACCCGTCGGCGGTGATCGACGTCAATGCGCGTATTTCGCCCAACGCACATATAGGGCCTTTTGTAGTTGTTGCCGCGGGCGCTAGCGTTGCTGATGGTGCGACGGTGGGACCGCATTGCATCATCGGCCCGGATTGTCATGTGGGTCCTGATTGCCAGTTGGTTGCGCGCGTTAGCCTGGTGACGCGTGTGCGCTTGGGTGCAAGGGTGTTAGTTCACCCAGGTGCCGTGTTAGGTGCCGATGGATTTGGTTTGGCTTTTGATCGCGGAAGTTGGCTGAAAGTGCCGCAACTGGGCGGGGTCAGTGTGGGCGACGATTGCGAGATCGGCGCGAATACAACGATAGACCGCGGAGCAATCGGAGATACGGTGCTGGAAGAGGATGTACGCCTGGACAACCAAATTCAGATTGGCCACAACGCGCGCATTGGTGCGCACACCGCAATGGCGGGTTGTTCGGCAGTGGCCGGCAGCGCCAAAATTGGTCGTTATTGCCTGATTGGCGGTGCAGCCGGGGTGCTCGGACATCTGGAAGTGTGCGATAAAGTGACGATCACGGCGATGAGCCTGGTGACCCACTCCATTCGCGAGCCGGGTGAGTATTCCTCTGGCACGCCGCTGATGGACAATCAGGCTTGGCGGCGGAGCGCAGTGCGTTTCAAACAGCTTGACAGCCTTGCAAAGAACTTTAATCAATTAAAACGGGATAGCCCTACGTCATGAATGATACAAGCGCCGGACGCGTCGAACTACCGGTCGACGTACGCCGCATTGCTGAACTGCTTCCGCATCGATATCCATTTCTATTGGTTGATCGCGTCATTGCATTTGAACCTGGCAAGCGACTGACCGGAATAAAGAATGTCACTGTCAACGAGCCCTGCTTTCAAGGGCATTTTCCAGGCAACCCAGTGATGCCTGGCGTGTTGATTTTGGAGGCGTTAGCACAGGCATCTGGCTTGTTGGTGCAATTATCTGCATTGCAAATGCCGGAGACCAAGCCACTCTATTATTTGGTCAAGATTGACAAGGCGCGTTTTAGTAAGATTGTTCGCCCGGGTGACCAGTTGCAATTAGAGGTCGAGCAAAAGCGGATGGTGATGCGCATGGGTCAGTTTGTGTGTCAGGCAAAAGTCGATGGGCAAATCGTCGCCAGTGCTGAGATGCTGTGCGCCGAACGGGCTCCGTGATGGCTCAACATCCAACTGCAATTATTGATCCCGGCGCGGTGATTGATCCGAGCGTCGAGATCGGACCTTATGCCGTGATCGGCAATCACGTGCATATTGGCGCTGGCAGTCGAATTGGCGCGCATTGTGTCATCGAAGGTCCCACGCGGATTGGGGTGAATAACCAAATTCACGCGCACGCCGCAGTGGGCGGTGCGCCGCAAGATAAAAAATACGCTGGCGAGCCTACTTGGCTGGAAATAGGCAACGCCAATACTATTCGCGAGTTTGTGACCATCAATCGCGGAACTACGCACGGCGGTGGAACTACCCGTATTGGCGATGATAATTTGATTATGGCCTACGTGCACATCGCGCACGACTGCGTCATTGGCAATCATACGATATTGGCAAATTCAGTGACGCTCGCGGGCCACGTTATTGTTCATGATCACGCGATATTGGGCGGATTTTCATTAATTCATCAGTTTTGCAAAATCGGCGCACACGCTTTCACGGGAATGGGTAGTAAAATTAATTGTGATGTGCCTCCTTATGTCGTCGTCGGAAGCGACATGAGTGTGCCCCGCAGCATCAACAGTGAGGGTTTGAAACGTCGTGGTTACAGCACAGAACAGATAACAGCAATAAAGCGAGCCTACAAAACGCTTTATTTGTCCGGACTATCGCTTAAAGAAGCACGCGAAAAACTTATAGCGCAAGCCGTAAATTCGCCAGATGTAATGCTGTTGGTCGATTTTATCGATCAAAGCGAACGCAGCATTTTGCGTTGAATCATCGTGGCCGGCAAAACCATTGTGCTCTGTGCGGGTGAGGCCTCGGGCGATCAGCTCGGTGCCGGACTTATCGTACAGCTGCGTTTGCGCCTACCAGATGCACGTTTTGTAGGTATCGGTGGTTCGGCAATGCGGGCTGCGGGTATGGAAACCTGGTGGGATTCGCAAACGCTTTCAGTGATGGGATTGGTGGAGGTTTTACGCCATCTCCCACGGCTATTGGCTGTACGCCGAGCTTTTATTGAGCGCATTGCGGACTGCGGTGCGAGTATTTATGTTGGCATCGACGCTCCCGATTTTAACTTGCCTATCGAACGTCGTTTGAAGGCGCGCGGAATGCGCACGGTCCATTATGTGAGTCCATCGATTTGGGCATGGCGGCAAAAACGGGCAGCTAAAATTGGTCGCAGCGCGGACTGCGTATTGTGCCTGTTTCCATTCGAGCCTGCCCTTTACGCACGCTATGGGGTAGCTGCGCATTTTGTGGGGCATCCATTTGCGGATGAAATGCCGCTCAAACCGGATCGAGCCGCCGCGCGAGAGTTATTGGGGCAGGGCAGCCAACGACGGTTATTGGCTTTGTTGCCGGGAAGTCGCGCGGGTGAGATCGAGCGCTTAGGGGCCGACTTTGTGGGTGCAGCGCAGTGTTTGCTGAGGGCAGTACCGGATTTGCGTGTGTTGATTGCCGCACATAATGAAGATATCGCGGCCCGCATGCGCCTGTTAATCGATACGTCGGAGGTTGCACTGCGACATCGTTTCGTTTTAGTCATCGGACAGATGCGCCCGGTATTAGCCGCCTCCGATGTTGCTTTGGTGGCGTCTGGGACTGCGACACTGGAGGCGCTATTGAGTCGTTGTCCAATGGTGGTCGCTTATCGAATCGCGGCGTTGACTTATTGGATCGTACGCATATTTGGACTATTGAAGGTGCGGCTTTACTCCTTGCCCAATGTTCTGGCTGGGCGTCAAATTGTTCCGGAAATTAGTCAGAACGATGTGAGTGCGGTGAATTTGAGCAATGCACTGATGCCTTGGTTCGATAACGGCGCCGAGTTAGCAGAGGTGCAGACGGAGTTTGAGCGTATCCATGTGCAATTGCGATGTGATGCATCAGCGCGCGCAGCCGAGGAAATAGTGAAATTGTTGCCATGAGCAGAACGCCTTTCGTGGCAGGCGTCGATGAAGCCGGACGTGGTCCTTTGGCTGGTCCCGTGGTCGTTGCCGCGGTTATATTGAATCCGGAACGTCCTATTCCGGGTTTGGCTGATTCCAAGACACTCAAAGCCAGTGTGCGCGAACGACTCGCGCCATTGATTAAAATGCATGCTCTGGCGTGGTCTGTTATCGAAGTGGATCACGGCGAAATTGACCGTTTGAATATTTTGCAAGCAACCATGATGGGTATGACGAGGGCGGTATTGGCGCTGTCTTTGCCTGCGAGCGAAGCCTTAATTGATGGTAATCGCGTTCCGCAGTCCCTTTGCCTGCCGGCGCGAGCCATCGTGAAGGGGGACGCGAAAGAAGCGTGCATTTCAGCCGCGTCTATCCTGGCCAAAACGCATCGCGATGCTTTAATGCGAGCCTATGCGGAAGAATTTCCCGGTTATGGGTTCGATCAGCATTTTGGTTATCCAACGCCCGATCATTTGCAGCGCTTGAACGAATTAGGGCCGTGCCGTATTCACCGACGCAGTTTTTCACCGGTACGCGCAGCAATGCAAAACGCACTAGCCTTGAACTTTGAATCTGGCTCAATTGACCTGTAACGCCGCTACACGGAAGCGTTGCATCCAGTCGTAACCCTGTTCTTGGTCTAACCGGGTTAGCCTAGACCACGCCAGCAATTGCGGGCAGTAGTCCTTGCCGATCAACAGCGGTACTGCGACGCTGTGGAGTGCGACTGGCGTTTGAGGCAACTCGGAGAGGGCGCAACGGTGCAGTCGAGCCAAACGGTCGAAAGGGCGCCAATTACTCGAAGGCAAAGCGCGCACTTGTAAAAGCAAATCATCGACACCTAGCCAATGCAGGCTTTCATCGATTCCATGTTGACCCACGTCTGCCTGCAAAGTCCAACGGCGCCCCAGCGGTAGACCGGCGGCGAGCAGGCTTGATGCCTCGGCGGCAGTGCTCGCGGTCGGCAGCACTAGCATCAGCGGGCCGGCCTCTTGCAACGCCGAAAGTATGGATGTCCATGGGCAGTTGCATGTGCAGCGACTGTGCGTCGGTTCGCGCGCGCTGGCTGCGAACCAAGGCTGCAGTGAACAGTGGGTGTCCTTGCGTACATATGTGTTGGTTTCGGCCATCGGCGTCACTATTGCAATGTGTGCAAATGATAATGCGTCGCATTATTGATGGATGTCAAGCGTGTGGCTGGTGCCCCCAAACAAGCACAAGGTCGCGTTTTGGAAATGCACCAAATACGCTCACGTACCGCATAGACTGGGTATTCTCTCGCCAGGAGTTGGACTTATGCCATGCACACCGGAACTGTTGGCTGACGTGGAGTTGTTCGAGCACCTGGGTGAGGATGATCGAGCGCGTTTGGCCAAGTTCATCGACTGGCGTGAACTCAGCGCTGGCAGCGTGTTATTCCAAGCTGGCCAACCGGGCGATGCGATGTATGTCATCAAGCGCGGCGA
>Ga0163154_10002130_pt1 | contig 29376 bp, 22 predicted proteins | sample OliLakLV19MP9P1_FD_148649 | JGI IMG/M metagenome (GOLD analysis project Ga0163154, IMG submission 148649) | Freshwater microbial mat bacterial communities from Lake Vanda, McMurdo Dry Valleys, Antarctica - Oligotrophic Lake LV.19.MP9.P1 | ecosystem: Environmental > Aquatic > Freshwater > Lake >... | reverse complement strand
AAAGAACCAGAAGACTAAGAAACTAAAGGAGGTAACAGTTATGTCAAGCGGCAGATTTGACTGTCGTCAACCGGCAAAAGGCCTTGACGCCGATCACCCCTTGTCAGAACCCTTAAGTTTCGCTTCGATCTGCGTACGATTCGGCCTCAATTAGAAACAGATCCAGCCCATTGTTTTGCCAGATCAGCTCTAGTCGTTCCATGCCAACCAAGCTCATCGCGCATAGCGCGTTCAAAGTTGAAGTGCATCATATTGACGCGGCTACCAACCGGTCCAGGAGGATAGGCGTGTTTGGGAACGCCAAATTCTCGATCGTATTCATACTGCGCAAGTGCCGCTTCCTCTTCAGTAAAGATGTGTGGGTCATAATTTTCGATAGAACTGCTCATTTTTTTACTTTCACATTAGTTGGGTTCGGAACGAGTGACTGGAGAGGCTCATGGCGCCTGATTCACAAGGAAGTCAGGAAAGTGCCCGAAGTCCGTTGTGCCGACATATGTCACAACAGTAGCCGTCTGGGCAGGTACACAGATCTCTATTTTCCCACGCCCATTGTTCAAGCGCGGCTCGTTCTCGCTCGGTCTCTTCACGCGCTGCTATGGTTGCCTTTCGCAGCAACTCCTGAACGATTGGCAGGTAGTCCCTGTGTGTTGTTGGTGTAGGTGCTGGTCGTGGTGTTGGACTGGAGCTCATTTTCGGTTTCTTTCGTCGCGGTCGGTCTGCCACCAGCATCAGCCAGCAGCAAGGTTGCATCACTGCCAACGGAGGCAGCTTCATGAAAAATACACTGCCAACAAACGATGTCGGCAGCGCCCGTGAATCTTCGATTTCTCGAATAGCATCTCATGGACTTGAACAGACAGGTATGGAGGAATTAATAACAGCCCAGCACCACGGGCGGTGCCGAGCAATTTCAGACAAAATCATTAGTCTTCGAAATTCGCTACCTGAAGTTTCCTAATTGGCAGCGAGAATGACCGCATGCAGTGCATTCTCATAGGACGTTGAGGCAGCTTGATATTCTTGTGAATATTCTGCATTAAGCGCTGAGTCCAACTTATCGGCTTCTAGAGCCTTTTGCCAGCGCTGATAAGCGTATCGCACGCGGGCCTGGTTCTCTGATGAACCAGTATCGAAGGCTTTCTCGACCGCGTCATCATAAGCTTGTTTCGAGAGATAGAGTTCGTCAGATACGGCATTGGACACCGCCTTTTGTTGTTGACAACGGAACAGAATCTTGTTCATTCGGTTATAAGCTGAGCCGTACTTCGCCAGGCAGGCCAACAGGTATTCTTCATTGCGATTAGGAGCGGTGGCTCGAGTGCCTTCGATATACTCCCGATCCAGGCGAATTACTTTGGAAACGTCCAAGACAACAAAACGTCGAGTCCCTCCGCAAGCAACGGATTCTTTGTCCATCTTTGCCCGTTTTGTTTCCAATTGGAGCGCCTCATACTGGCGACCGACCTCGTGCAGATTCTTATACTTTGCGGAAGCTTCCGCTTGCATTGATTGAACCTGTTTTTCCAACTCATTGCACTTAGCTCGAGCAATGGTCGCCACTTCAAACGCCTGCGCAAATTCCTCTTCCGAACAAGCGCCGGCTGCATCCATTGCAATCCGAGCGGCTTCCTTAGCTTTCCAACATCATCGTAACCAGTCTGTACAAGATCACCTTCAAGCACTAGATCATACGATCGGGGAGGCGATAGAAACAGCTCCAGCTCTTGCTGGTCAGCGAAAGCGATAGTGCCTGTCAGACCATGCAGGCCGCCACCGCTCTCTCGTTGCAACTTGGCACAATCACGCTGCCAATTCGTGATTGAAAATCTGAGCTTGTCGACGGAGTTTTCACTCGAACCGGAAGCCACATTAGCGATTACGCTAGTCATCTTTCTAACCCTTTATGTAATGTCTAAACTCAAAATTTGACCAGACGACAAACGTCATCCGCGACACACTATTTGTCATTCAATCGTCAAAGAGATGCTCAAAACAGACCATTGCGCCAACTCTTTGATTGAGAGTCTTTGCCGGACGCAAATGCGCAATAAATGATTAGGTGTCGTCGAGTCGTGCTGTCTGTTTCGGTGTGAAAAGTCTTGAATGACTGCAATGAAAATGGGATACATTTACCCTAAGTCTGTGGTGCTTCCCCTGGCTACTGATTCTTTGGCTGCCTCCGGCAGCGCAGCTGGCCGCTCATCGCCCAGCTGGACGGTCTTTTGGTGGTGTAGGCAGGCGCAACAAAATATCGAAATACGTGTTTTTACGCCAAAGTTGACTAACGCTCATATCACTGGACTCCATCAAGTTCAGGAGGTGGACCGTCGGCTAAATCAGTGTAACAATTGGCATCGCACCTGCGCACATATGCTCTCGCTGCTCCAGTTCAGTCCTGAAAGAAATTCCAAGCGACCAAGTTTTTTCACTAGGCAGCGTCCCATACGACAAGAAGAGTCGCAGTCGGAGCTGGTGCGTGTAAGGAGCTTCTGCCGCTTCATAAAGCAGTTCGCCACTGCGTTCTAAGTGCGACACCCCGAAGGGGCGAGCTGGTCATCCGACCACTCGCCTCTTCGGCAAGCCCGTAGGTCTTCATATCATTTTTTCCTCGTATCATTTTTCATTTTTCATTTTTCGAGCATTTGCTACACGACATAGTATCAAGGCACCAGATTCAATACTGAGGTGTACCAGGTTCAGTAGACAGTGGGCTAGAGAAAAGTTGTTCTTCCAGGCACAATGTAAATGGAGAACAAAATGACTAAGAAGAAACCAATCAAGAAAGAGTACACGTGGGAGTTCCAGCAGAAGGCTGTAAGGCTCGTAGCCAGCTCGGGAAGACCGGCGTCAGCAATAGCAATGGAACTGGGAGTGCCGCCCTGGAGAATGCGCAATTGGATGAAGGAAGCGGCAGAGAAGGAAGAGCGGTCGGTGGAGGTTGATGAATTAATCAGTCTTCGCAATGAAAACAAACGTCTCAAAGAGGACCTGGAATTCCTAAAAAAAGCAGCGGCGTACTTTGCGAAAAACCAGTAGTTAAGTACGCCTACATCGAAATACAAGATCGAGGCCTCAGTGTTGAGCGAATGTGTGCCCTCCTGAACGTGAGTCCCTCTGGGTTTTACAAGAATCGGCTTCATGTCGCGGGTCAAAGAGAACTCAACAGGATCGAACTGTCAAAGCTCATCAAACAAGTGTTCTACGACTCCAGAGAAACGTATGGCGCTCGCCGAGTTCACCAAAAGCTAGTCAAAGAAGGGCACAAGTGCTCGTTAAACTTGGTGGTGGCACTCATGAAAAAGAATCAGCTCTCTCCCAAAAGAAAGAGGAGATTCAAGTCGACAACGGACTCTAAGCATGATCTACCAATCAAGGAAAATATCTTAAGCAGGCAATTCACAGTCACCAAGCCGAATGTGACGTGGGTGAGTGACATCACGTACATCGATACCAAACAAGGATGGCTGTACCTGGCGGTGTTCATTGACCTCTTCTCTAGAAAAGTTGTAGGTTGGTCCGCGCGTTCCACAATGACAGCAGAACTAGTTCTTCAGGCATATCATGAAGGTGTAGTCGCCAATGGCGTGACACCACTGCTAGTGCACTCGGACCGCGGAAGCCAGTATGCAAGCGAGTTGATGAGAGAAACACTGAAGCGAACGAATTGCATTCAGAGTATGAGTCGAAAAGGCAATTGTTGGGACAACGCGGTAGCCGAGAGCTTCTTCGGGACGCTCAAATCGGAGCTTACTCATCGTATGGTATTCGAGACCAGAGAACAGGCACAGGACGCCCTTTTCGATTACATCGAGATCTTTTACAATCGGAAGCGTCTACATTCAGTGCTAGGATATTGCTCGCCAGAAGAATTTATTCAAAAAGGTAAAACATCGGTTTAAAGGTAAAACAGTGGCTTAGAACAACTTTTGTCTAAACCACTGTCTACCAAATTGGGTACACGTCAATCAGGAGGTAGTCCTAGCGGCAGTTGAAATGAGTGATGACCCCCATCACAGGTTGAAAGCCTGGTAGCGTTTTGATGCTTAAACAAAATGCCTGGGATTTTAGTAGGCTAGTTGCTCTGATCCTGGATTTCCCATAATAAGGTAGGCACCAGAAGTGGTGGCAATAAGACTGTGCAAACGCACACTTTAATATCAGTATCACCAAGCTTAATAGGTCTATTCATGAGGTTTCGACGAAATTTTAAGGCAGTATTGTTTTTAAACTATTTGGATTAGAGAATTGCTTCTGTAGATTGAAATCACATCCAAGATTGTTTTTCACTGATGCGTACTTCCGAACCCATAACTCAAACCTACATTGCGACCTTAGAACTACAGCTTCAGCGTAGAGAACGAACACCGCCCTGTAATCGCCTGAACAAACTGCGCAGGATACTGAGTATGCGACCGAATTCGTGAAAAGTAGGCCAGGCAATATCGCCCTGCGTGAGCGCCTACTGGCATGTCAGCAATCCTTCAAAAAACATCAGCCGCTCTGTCTGATTCATAACCGATTCAACAGGGAGCAGAATTTGATTGGTCGGTTCGTCGACGCTATTAGTAGTGTGCCCTGGCGTGGGAGTGATTGACAATGAGACCGGGCGCCACCGGTTCTCGCCATTAACCGGAGGGTGCTTTTATGAAAGTCCTCATTGTTCAAGACTTTGTGCCAATCGGTCGCCGCGAATCGACAATGTTGAGCGATCTGGGGCACCAAGTCACCTGGGTAATCGGGTTCAACGACGTCGCCCGACTGGAAGGATATCTGCCCAACAAGTCCATCGCCCGAGTCGGCTGTGACTACGATGTGGCGATTGTGGATGGTCAGATCTATGGACCGAGCGGCAAAGTCGAAGCGATTGGCGACCAGGTTGTCCACCAGCTCGTCCAGTCGGGAGTCGGCTGCGTGATCGCCAACAGCTCGAAGGAGGGCTACAACTTCGAGATGGTGAAGGCCGGTGCGCACCGGGCGATCAACCAGGTCGTCCTGTTCGTCGCAATGGTGATAGCCAAGTTGACGACGCCATCAGACATGGTGGCACCCTCTGACGCAGCCGCCGTTCTGTTCTGCATGGACTTGGTGTCTTTCACGGACGGACCGGGTAAACCCTTCCAAGCCGCGGCTGAAGCAGCCTTGATGGATGATTAACAGTGCTCAGGTAAGCTAGGAGAGCACTGCCAAAAGGAAGCATCTGGTCGGCAAAATTGGGTCAAAAGGTAGCAGGAGCCGTTTAAAAATAGGCAATGTCGCACGACTGATATGCGCAGCAGCCTGACGCAACCAACCGGTCGCAACAATCGCGCCTGTATCTTAGGGTCGATCCGTTCACATTCTCGTTCTCAAACTTCCGATTCTCACGGAGAGCAAGTGATGCGCCACGACATGCACGCCGTCCTGAAGGTCGCCTCGAGCCGCAGCAAGTGCCGCGTGAAGGGCTTGCGCCTGCGCGACCTGGACGACGCCCCCACGCGCCAGACCATGCGCCAGCACACCGGCGGCAAGCGCCACAACTATGGCCGGACCAACCCGCTGCGCGGTTACCTGGCCAAGCAGGTCGGACGCCTGTGGAGCGAGGTCTACTCGGAGATCTGCGCGATCAACGACTTGCGCAGCCACACCAAGTACGACCTGCGCGAGAAGGTCGGCTTCCTCGTCGAAACCAACGTGATCATGGTCGACGGCATGCCGTTCGACACCAACGGCGAGTACGGGCTCTGGCACAGCTTCTGGGTGCACCCGGAAACCGGCATGCTGATGCAGACCCAGGAGCGCACCCGCCGGAACCGCTACCGCCGCTGGCACAAGGACTACAAGCAGGTGCCGATCAACGCCACCCAGAAGTACGTCGAGATCGACGGACTGTGGTACCTCGTCAACTTCGCTCCGTTCACGCGCGACGCCTACGAGGGCATCATAGCGCAGCGTGGTGCCGAGCACGACGTCGCGGATCCGGCGGCGGTAGCGCAGCGAGGTCAGGGCCGCGAAGGCCGATCTGGCGTTTGTGGCAGGCGTAGACAGCGCTTCCCCACTCGCCGGTGAGTTGCCGGAGCGCGTCGTCGAAGCCATTGTCGTAGCCGCCCAGCACTCCGCGCTGGAACGTCGTGGTGATGCAGCCGCGAGGTGAAAAAGGCGGCCGCGCAGTGGGCCGCCCTGGAGGAGGCACGCCAGACGGCGTAGACTCCTTAGCGGAAAGCCGCAGCTCGGATTTTACTAATCTCTCAATGTTGACGGGAGGACACTGCCACCCAGCAAGCTGTCACGCGCCACGATGCCTCGCCCGGATTTTGCCGGTAATCAGCATGGAAGAGCGGAAAGAGGAACGGCTTACCGTCCCTCTTTCCGTTTCCTTCTGACCTTTTTCACCTTTTTTTGATTAATGCAAACACCTTGTAGCTACTAAGGTGGCAAACAAACAAGACTAAACATCTGCCCTTCGGCTTTTAAAACCAAACTTACTAAAAGTAATGGTTAAACAAATCACCGACACCAAATACGGTATCAACACCTGCAACTACTATATGAACAAATAGGAATCCAACAAGAAAGCAATGATGAGGAAACGCAATCCCCATCATCACTTTGTTATTCCAGGTGACAATCAGACGTTTTAGGCCTGACTGCGATTATCGTTCTGCGCGACGACGTTGCGCATGGCTGCCTCGACGTGTTCGCCCCGCAGGATTTGCACGCCGCCGCCGCTTACGAGGCAGACTGCGGGCAGCTCTTTGCGCACGGTGTCGATTGCCAGTTCGACGGCAGCGAGGAGGTCGCCTGCGTCATTGACCGAGTCGGTGGAGGGGAACGACGCGGCGATCGCGTTGATGTTCTCCGACACGTCCGTGGCGAAACCGTAGCGGCGCTCCTTGTGTGCGATGGCGAAGATCGCCATGCAGATGGAACGACCGCGCTGGCAGGCTTCGATGCCGCCCGATTTGCCGAGGTTGTAGGCGTTCGCTTGCAGCCTGGTGAACTCGCCGTCGAGGACGAGGGCACGCTGGGCAAACTGGTCGAGCTGGTTGGTGTGCCGTGCGGCGAGGAACTTGGTCTTCGATTGGAACATCGTTGTGTCCTTCTATCAGAAAAAAAATCAGGAAGGCACCGTATCCAGTGGCGTCCTCCGGCGCTGTCGTTGAGATCCGTCAGAAGACGATCGATTCGAGATAGACCACGGTCAGCTTGAGCAGCTCACGCTTGCGCGCGGTCTCGTCTGTGGACTCTCCGTTATCCGCCCGCTTCGCCATTGCTTCGCGCAGATCCCAGTCGATGTGAAGGCTGACCTTGACGCGAATGCGATCGACGGCCTGCCAATCGGTCACGGTCTTCGAGAACTTGCTCTCGACCTCGTTTGTCTTTTGGCGCGACTTGTCGGCTCGAAAGAGCTTCCAGTTAGCATCGGCAAAAGCCAGATCGGCTGTGCGCAAAGCCTTGAGGGCTCCGCCTTGTGCTCGCCAGAGTTCCAGCGCGCCATCGGCGTGGTCGGCGAGGCGGCTGGCGATCTCGCGAAGGCGATTCGCATCCGCACCGCTTTTTCGAGCCGCGACGTATTCCTTCTCGATCGATGGAATCGGCAGAAGATTGCTGCGCAGCCGCTTCATCTCGTCCGTGCCGGCAACAGCCAACAGAGCGGTTTCGAGATTACGCGCGGCAGCTTCCACTTCCAATGCGGCGAGGTCGATATCGACAGCCGGTTCTTTGGGTTTGGCGGCGTCGGAGATCTCGGTGCCTGTGCCGGCAATGTCGTCGGCCGTGATTCCCGAGGGCGCGTCCGGCGCGTTTTTGCTTGCAACCGCCGGCGGTGCGCTCTTGATCGAAACCGCGATCGGAGTGCTCGTGCGCAGAGTCGGCGTCGAGACCAAACCGGCAGCAATCACCAGTGCGAGGACACCGATCACTATACCAGTGCGAGAAAATTTCATGGACTTACTCCGTCTTCCGGTTGAATTTGCATCGTCCACGCCGGCAAGGCGGAAACAGTCCCCGCCTTGCCGTTTGTTGTGAAAGAAATCCGCCCGACCCTACCGCAAGCGACAAGTGAGCGAATCTCCTGATTCGACTATTCGAGCCATTCCGAAGAACGGCCGAGCCGACTACTCCTCGGCGTCAGCCAACTTCTTGGCGTATTCCGCGGCAGTGTAGAGCTTCCAACCGCCCAGTCCATCGAGTTCGAGCACCTTGTCGTGATGGTGCACGAGAGTCGGACGGTGTCCGACCGACATGAAGCTCGTCCCATTCTCGCGAAGGGTCTTGTACATCAGCGACTCGTTCTTGACGTCGAGGGCGCTTGTGGCTTCATCGAGGATGGCGATCTTGGGCTTGAACACCAGCAGTCGGGCGAGCGCCAGACGCTGCTGCTCTCCTGGCGAGAAGATGTCCTGCCAGTTCAGTTCCGCCGAGAAGACCTGCTCGTCGGTGATGCCTTCGGCAGCGACGTTCGTCTGCTTGGCCAGGGCCTCGCGGACGTTGTCGACGACGTTGGGCAGGTTGACCTTGACGAGCGTGTCCTTGAGGCGCTCGATGGTCATGTCGTGGTCGACGTTCGGGTACGTGATCTGCTCGCGCAGCGAACCCAAAGTCATGTAAGGCTTCTGCGAGAGGAACAGCATGTTGTTGACGCCATGCTTTTGTTCCGGACGCGTGACCACACCGCGACCATTGGTCCAGAGCCCGGCGTTGACACGCAGGATGGACGACTTGCCGCAGCCCGAAGGACCGACGATCAGGAGCGATTCGCCGGCAGCCACGTGGAAGCTCAGGTCAGTCGCGAAGGTGCGAGCACCATCGGGAGTGCGAAGCGTGACCTTGTCGAACTTGACGCCGTCGCCGAACTGGGTGACGATGCGCTCATCGGATTCCTTCTCGATCGGCTTGTCGAGGGCTTCGACGAACGAACCGATACGATGCACATTGGCGGCGAACTTGGCGATGGACGTGAACTCGAGGATGATGGTTTCCAGCGAGCCAAGCACCATGCGGAACGCGAAGGTTGCCTTCGTGATCGCGCCGACGTCGATCTGCCCCTTGAAGTAGAGCGGAGCGAGGAACAACGACGGCAGGATGATCACCACATAGTCGAAACCAGTGGTGAAGAAGCCCAGGTTACGCTGGGAACCGATCAGGCGACGGTAGTTGCTGTAGAGCGACGCGAACCGCCCTTTGGCTTGGCCGAGTTCCTTGGCTTCGCCGTGGTAGAAGGCGATCGACTCGGTGTTCTCGCGGGTGCGAGTGAGGCTGAACCGGAAGTTCGCCTCGTAGCGCAGCTGCAGTCCGTTGAGGAAAGCGAGCTTGCGACCGAGCCAGATGGTGATGACGGTGCCCAGGAACGAGTAACCGATCACCACCCAGGTGAGGTCCTTGTTCATGTCCCAGAGCTCGCCCGAGAACGCAACAAGCGTGATCAGCGCACCAAGGACGGTGAGAAGAAGCGCAAGCGCCGCGTCGCAGAAGTTGCGAACGTCTTCGTGCACACGCTCGTCAGGATTGTCGATGTCCTGGCGGCCGTTGATGTAGTAGTACGCGCGGGTCGCCGCCGAGAAGTACTTGTCGGCCAGGTGGAAGGTGAGCCAACGACGCCAGTGAGCGCCGAGGACGGTCTTCACCCAGCGGTTGGTGCCGACCACAGGAATGGCAACGATGAACACCAGAGCGTAGGCGTAGAGCCACTTCCAGTATTCGACTTCCTGCTTGCCGTTCAGTGCCGTGGTGAACTTCTGCGACACGTTGCCGATCACCACGTTCATGATGTTGACGACGACGATGAAGCAGAGCACGACGGCGAGCAGAGTCCACGCAGTCATGCGGGCGCTGCTCTTGTTGTCGGTCTGCAAAGGCGGCGAATCGATGCCGTATTTGCGACCGAAGTACCAGGCGCCACCTGCAGACGCGAGAATGGCGATCAGCCCCGGGAGCCAGTAATTGTTGACAGCGCCGAGCATGGTCGGGGCATCGATCGAGCCCATCCAAGTCAGAATGATTGTCTTGCCGGCACCCACGGCCAGGTTGAGACCATAGACGGTCCCGATGACGACGGCGAGAGCGACAAGCGCTTTCCACCAGTTCCACTGCAGCGAACCGAACCAATACGGCTGGCCCACAAGTCGAAGACGGCGAAGGAACAAGCCTCCACCAAGCCCATTTTGAGTCATGGCGATAACCTTTCAAGGTATGTTGACTTAAAAGAACCGCACCAGAAGCGCGATTCGAGGATTCGAGAAGCGCGCCAGGCGTTCAGGTCAGTGCCAGAACTTCCCGACGAGATGAACGATGCCGGCACCGAGTACGGTGACAAGCGCGAGAACGATGAGTCAGAAAACCAGCTTGTCGCGAACTTTCTGCCACGGTTTTCGACGGTCGACGAACAGTTCCGAGAGATTGATCATGCGTTGCCTTTATTTTGATGAATGACAAACGATGCGGGGTTAGCTCATGCACGAAGTTCTTGCGCAGTGCGAATCGTCATGATGGACGCGTCGAGCTGAACAAAAACAAACCGTGCTTACCCTGCCGACAAGAAGTCCGTGTTGAAAACCAGAGTTGGTGTTGAGATGAAACGTTTGGGGTTAAACGGTTTTCTCGAAGGAAGGGAAGAGCTAATGACAACTCACCCTATTACCCACAGGCGTACATTACAAAGTAGATAAGCGATGTAAAGAGAGTTAAGTTCTGTGATCCAAAACTGGAAAGCAAATCTGCGTGGATGTTTGGACTTTTAGCTGCAAAATCAAACATCGTTCGATTGAAAAAATTGAACGTCGACTGCTCGGCAAACCATCATTAATTGCAATCGCGAGGCTCGCGCAGCACACGCTCGAGAACCGGCAAATGTACCCATTTTGGGCTCGCGCGAGCTGACTGTTTAATCAAGCACGAAAAAACGCGAGCGATTTCCGTCCGACTTGCATTCGGTTTCGTCCCGATTTTCGTTTGTTTACCGTTCCATTTTCCGGACGATTCCAATTCGATTCCGCTGCTCGACTTCTGCTCTTCCGTTCGATACCGCTCATTACCGATAGATCCCGTTCGATCTCCAATCGATTTCCGCTCGATCGATTCAGCTCGATTTACCTATCATCTTAGGAAGTTAATCGTTTAGTTCCGACGTGTTACTAAACCAAAAATGCTACCAAAAAACTCATCGTCAAAAAATCAGAAGATGGTATACAATGGCGCTATAACGAACGCAACGCACAGCTGAAAGGAGGCACCATGAAAAATGAAAATGCATTCGCGGTGGTCTCTGTCGCGGTTCATAGCTAGTTTTTAGTCAGACGCAGCTTCAAAGTTCGACCACCTTTATAAACGAATAAATAACACAAAGTTTCTTGCATCGCAGATGCAAAGGAAACAACTTTGCGATCTCTAAAACGCGCGCTGGCTGCCGCCAGGCACGCTTCTCCGAGAGCACGCAATGCAGTAATCTGAGCGATTTCCAAACGCGGTTCCAAACCGTGCTCGCAGAAGTTGCTGAAGTAGTACGAATGTTTAAAACGAAACATGCAGAGAAAAGTCTCACTCTTTTGGATAAAAGTTTCGCACTTTTCTTGATGCAAACTTCGCGCACCATTCGTTTAATCATTCCTCCAAAACCCGCACACGAACCCAAAGGAGCTACTCATGAAAAATGAAATAACTTCACGGGTCTTCGTCACAGCACGCCAATAAAACGAACGCGGCTTCGACGTTAGACCACAACAAAACGCATATCCAAAATCTATTCTCACTGAAGGAGTTTTACAGTGAACAATTATGCTTTGGGCTGGTCCGACGCATGGGACCGCCATCTAGAACAACACAAAACAGAAAAGCCAGAACATCTGGCGAGAATAATTGCCCGTCACAAGTCAGTTTTTCCGGCATTGACGGAGTCGGGAGAACGGCTCAATCTCTACATTCCAGGCAAGTTTTTGCGTGGTTTTTCCGCGACGACACTTTCGCCTGCAGTCGGAGATTGGTGCGGTTTGGGCGAACGATTTATCGATGAAAGCAACGAACCATCAGCATTCATAGAGACATTGTTACCGCGCAAAACCAGCATCGTCAGGACCGCAGCAGGCGAAACCAGTGACGAGCAAATTCTAGTTGCCAACGTCGACGTTCTACTCATAGTATCGTCGGTGAATCGCGACTTGAACATCAACCGACTGAGACGTTACCTACTTTTGGCGACACAAGGAGGGCCGCATCCAATAATTTGCCTGTCTAAGATGGACTTGCTCGACGACGAATGCCTCATGGCACTCAATGAAATCGAACAAGCGTTTCCGGAAGTTCGGCGCATTTACACCAGCACCATCAGTGGTGCCGGAATTGATGAGCTGCGCAGTCTACTCAAGGAGGGCTCTACAGCAGCTTTTCTTGGTTCATCTGGTGTCGGCAAATCCACGTTAATCAACGCACTCATGAATACGACGGTTCAAAAAACCGGCGACATTCGAGCCGTCGATCAGCGCGGTCGCCACACTACCTCCGGCAGCGAACTTTTCTTCGTGCCCGACGGCAGCATCATCATAGATACCGCCGGACTGCGCCAGATTGGCGTCGTCGGAGACGAAGAAGCGCTCAACCAACTGATGCCGACGATATCCGAACTTGGTAAATCTTGCCGATTCGCCGATTGCACACACGAAGCCGAACCCGGCTGCGCAGTGCAATCAGCCTTGTCGGCAGGGTTGTTGGAACAAAGCGAGTTCGATGCATACACGCAGCTGGGGCGCGAACTTGCCTACGCTCAAAGGAAAGGCAACCAGAGACTGGAGGCGGAAGAACGCAAAAAGTGGAAACAGCGAACCGTCAACAACCGCGTTAGAACCATGGAACGCAAACTCTGACCACAGGCTGAACGACAGTGAGGGCGGCGCACAGCGTCGTCCTCACTGTCTAAGAATCACAGCAATTGTTCAACGAAGGTTTCATGCCATCATCCATGATGCGGGATATTTCATAATATCTGGATCGCGTGTAACAATCGTCAATCCTTCACAGATTGATTGAGCGACGAGAACTCGATCAAATGGATCTCTGTGAAAATCCGGCAATGTTTCTATAGCAAGCGCATGCGCAAACGAGATTGGCAAGGGCAAGAAATTATTGTCAGCTATCACTTGCTCTAGATTATCCGGGATCACTAATTTGCCAAGCGATTTCTTGATGATGATTTCCCAGATGGTTGCAGCGCTGACAAAGATAGAAGTGTCCGAATCAGCAATCGCTTTTCGCGCTTGGCTTGAGAGAAGAGCAGGCTTATCAAGCCACCATAGCAGCACATGCGTATCCAATAAAAAATTCATTGAACCGGTGCAACCATACCAAAGGCACAGGCTGACTAACGCCGCCTTCGACTGACGCCAGCAAAAATTCACCGCCCGAAACCATTGCTACTATCACATTTAGTTTCACCGAGTGGAGAACGAAGAACCTCATAAACAGTCATGTTTAAGAGGTTCCACGCATAGCCCAAAAGGTGTCGGGAGCCGCCCGACACCTTTTTGAATCACACCACCGACACTTTCTTCATGCCGGCGTATTTGTTCGGCCAGTTAGCCCAACCGCTGTCTGTGCCGCAGGCGTTGCGCACCACATCGATATGGCAATTACGCAGTTTTGCGCAAAGACCTTCGACAGTGGCGAACACGCAGCCGTCCGCGTTCACTCCGACGATGCGGAAGTTTTCGGGCCAATAACCTTCGTCCATGCAGGCTTCGAAGATTTCAGCAGCGCCGCCATCGTTTTCCTTTTCCACCACGCACCAGAGCTTGTAGCCCTGAACGAGGTCGATCAGTTCCCGATAAGTTGCGCTGTTGCTGCCTGCGTATTCAACGAAGATGATGGCTTCGTTGCGTTCCATCGCACCGCGAATTTCGGCGGCGACGGCAGCTTGCAATTCCGGGTCACGGCTGGCTTTGAATTCCAACATCATGTCCATGACGACAAGCACTGGTGGCTCATCGCTATTGTCCATGACGCTAGCTGGGGACGCGTTGCCACCAATTTGTGTTGTCGTACTCATAGTTTTGATGTTGTTGTTTTTTTGTTATTGCCGTCGAGGCCGCCACCGGATTTGGTGCCGCCCTTTCAGGTTGTGGAAATTAGTTTGCAGCCAACAGACGGAGTGGGCCCTGGTTTCGCCATCGCGAGATGACCAGGGCCCGAACCACTGCTAACTAGCTGCGCGCAGGCAGACCCATCATGGCGCGGACGTCGTCCGGCGACAGGCGGGTGCGCTTGACCGAACCGGCAAGAGCAGCCTTGCGGGCGTCGCGCGGGCTCTTGCGGACGATGACCTCGACGAGAGCACCGGTGCGGCCGTTGCGGATCATGCCCTCGGGGGTGGTCTCGATCGGCGTGCCGTCGAACGAGTGCATGGTGCGCGCGTTGCGCTTGGCGGTCGCGATCGACTGCCGGCGGCTGGTCTCGTACTCGGCGACGCCGTACTCGATCGCCTCACGGCCCTCGCGCTGCGAAACGCGGGTGCGGACCTGGTGCTCGACGAAGTTGTCGATCCGGGTCGCGACGCGGCGCTTGCGGTTGCCGGTGTCACCACCGAAACGACCGTGCACGCGCCGGTAGGTGACGTCCTCGAAGCCGAGGAAGTTGGTGGTGCGGCCGCGCACGGAGGTGAAGCGGCGGTCGGCGGTGGTGGCGTCGGTCAGGGTCATGCAGGTCTCCAGATTGTCGTTGAACAGCAGCGAGGCGGCGGCGAAGTCGTCCATGTCGTGCAAGAAAGCACCGAACTGGAAACGACCGTCGAAACCGTTATTGCTGGAAGAGAGGTTCATTCGAAATTCCTTCTTTGTTTGTCTGTTGGTTCAAGAAGAAAAGCATCCGGCCAGGCTTCTAGCAGGACGCAATGGATCGAAGCTTTAGTAGTGCAGGCGCGGCGACTTGATCAACTTGAGCACCTGAACCGGCCAGGGACTGTCGATCCAATCGGTCGGATAGAGTGCGCCCTGGCAGTAGTGATTGTCGATGACGAAGCTGCCGTCGCACCAGCGTTCGACCAGAAGTGGCGTTTCGCTAGAGCACGACAGCGAAGTCGGAGCGAGACCATCGAGCCACAAATTGCCACCGTAAATCCATGCGGACGCCACGTTGACGTAACCGAACGAATGACAGGCCATGTCGCAGATTCGACGACGATTGGGGGTGGGGAGCGGACGAGTCAGAGCGACGTCGACAGGAACGCGAATCACGTCATCGCCGAAAGCCGAAAAAGTCGAGAACCGCCCGGAGGAGCAGCCAGTCAAATCGACCGCGAGGGCGCCGTTGGGATATTTAATCAACCGAAGACTGAACGAGCCGCCGCCATGGGGTCGAATCGGATAGCTGCCGTTGAGGTACATGTGCGAACTCTCTAACCAAGCGGCGTGAGCCGGGGTGAAAGCAGATTCGCCGGTTTGCAGATTTTGGATACTGCGGTGCATGTAACTTCTCCGAAATTCGAGGACATCTAACACCAGAGCGGCGAAAGACGGGAGATTGAAGACTAGTTGGTGGGCTGTTACGCAGGCGGTAGTAAATTAGACACCACATACGGTGACAGAAGAAAGGTGGGAAGCGCGCTGAATAATGTCTGGTGCGAAAGGTCCTTTAAAAAAAATGAAAAACAAGTGATATTGAGAGATTAACGAATACTAAGAAGAGATAGCAATTGGAGAAGAGATGAGGCTTTGGGAGCTTTAACAGAGAGTAAAAACTATTGATTTTCAGGGCAAACCCTCACCAAACGGCTCCCTCAGAGTTCAATGGGGTACTTTTTGGGCTAGCCGTATAATCTAATCAAAGAACCCGAACGTTCGTATATACACGTATCCAGACCTGGGCAACACGATTAGCGCAGCTTCATAAAGGCATGATTTCGGACCATTGATCAACGTAGCGCATTTTAGTTCGCTGCGTCTAATGCATAGTCAAATCTGAAATTCGGCGCGATTTCTTGAGGGAAAAATTTGAGAATCTAGAATTTTGAGACAGAAGAACCTGCGATTCTGAAATCAAAAATTTGAGATTCTCAGGACAAAAATCTGAGATTCTCCGGTCAAAGCTTTGAGTTTCTCAAGTCAAAAATTTGAGACTCTCATTTCAAAATTTGAGAATCTCAAGCCCAGATTTGAAATTTCAGCCCCAAAATTTGAAAATTTCCTGCCTTGGATGACAAGGTGAATTGCGCTTCCCCAAAATTTGGTCGATTTGGCGCACCCTGACACACCTTGACATTCAAAATGGGAAGCCCACTTCCCCAAATAAGCCGTTTTTGGACTTAGACATCGCATAGTAGGCGAGTCCTGGTCTGGAGGGACGCGACGGTCACGGCCGGACGCGGCGAGTCCTGGAGGGACACGGCGGGCACGGACGGACGCGACTGACGCAGCCGGACGAGACGGACAGTCCGCGGGGTTCGAGCATGCGTTTCTAATCTAGTCTCTTAGAACTCGATTCCAGAGCTTATTTAGATCATGTGCTAAGTGCGCTAACTAAGAGCTTACTTAACTAGGCTTTTGATCTTGAGCATCACGTCTGTTTACGTTCTCACGGATCTTGACTACTCAAGGGTTTACGGAAGGCACTCTCAAGATCACTACCTGAAACCCTACTCAGGCTTAGCTTCTTATCATTCACCAAGTCTGATTTTAGACACTTGGAAACGCTAGCGTCTTAGCGTTTCTAATCCTCATCCACTTTCGTTTTCAACACCAAAACACCCAACCAATCTTCTGTTCCAACCCCCAACCAGCTCGCACAGCCGAAAGGCAGTGTACCTACCGAGTTCGTGGTTCAGGAGAGTTGTTTTTGCTTACCAATCGAGTTCGGCCAGGCCGCACTTCAATTTTTTCGCTCAAGAAGACGCGCACCACGCCATCTTTCGAGGGCACACACCGGAGTAAATCTATGAAGAAGAAACTCAAAATCGGTGTGTATGGCGGGAAATTCGACCCCCTGCACATCGGACACTTGATTTGCGCGGAATGGACGCGTGAGCGCTTTGGACTCGACAAAGTGCTTTTCGTCACCAGCGCCAACCCGCCGCATAAGAAAACAGGCGTCCTCGATGCCTTGCTGCGCCATGAGATGGTGAAAGCGGGAGTCGAACCGAACTGTTACTTCGAAGCCTGCGACATCGAGCTCCATCGCACCGGTCCCTCGTACACCGTAGACACTCTCAAAGAGCTGGCTGCGAAGTATGGTGACACTGCGGAGCTGTTCTTGATGGTGAGCGCCGAATATCTCGAGCCCAGCCATCCATGGCGAATCGACAAGTGGCGCGGTGCCGACGAAATCTTCGCGATGGCGACGATTCTCGTCTTCCCGCGTGACGTCAGCGGTCTGCCGCAGATCGAAGAGTGGAAGAAAAACATTCCTCAGGCTCGAATCGAGGCGCTCGTAGCGCCCAGCCCGCCGGTTTCCAGCTCGCTGATTCGCGGGCGAATCGAGCAGGGTCAGTCCGTCTGGTACATGGTGACCACGGAAGTCTGGCGTCTCATCCGCGATCGCAACCACTACGCCAACCCGGCCAACCCGCCGCAGCGCCTTAGCTGCAAGCGCTTCAGTTGGCGCAAACCGAGCACCTGGTGGTCCGCATGCGTGCGCGCCGCCGCCTGTTATCAATCGCCGTTCTGATCGTCCGCACACCTCAACCAGGTGCTGGTCGGATACAGAACCGGCGCTGTAACGCGTTTTCACATTCGTAGTTCAAACAGTTGCCGGACGGAGCCTGACGCTTCGCCCGCTAACGGAGCATACAAAACATGAAACTGCTAGCAAATCTCGATCAATGGCTCAGGAAGCGTCGTCTCCAGGCAAAGCGCGAGGAGATGATCCGCGAGTACTACGCCAAAATGTTTATCCTCGGTGGCATGGTCACATCCACCGACACGTACAAGCGCACGATGGCGACTGCTTTTCGAAGCTTCGCCCTCGATGACGCGGCTTATCACCTCACCTTCCGGCGCGGACTTCCGGAACCGGGTGCCGGCGATCAGCTGATCATGGCCGGTCACGAAGAGATGCTCAATCAGTGGTTCAACCGACCGCTGCTCAAGCGCGACGTCCAGATCGCTCAGGATTGGGCCGCTCGCGACGCCAACGTCAAGGCGTTCCCGAATGAACTCTGGGAACGCGAGATGGCTAAAGCGCCGTCTCTGAGCCCGAACTTCCGGCTCGACGTCGACATCTGGGGATTCCCGGGTGGGCAGACGTTCCTCAAGGGCGTCCCGGCGATGAGCTTCGAAGGCGTCGGAGGCGTGATCACTTGCCTGGAGCCGGCCATGTGCCGATACTTCGGGCCGATCATCCACGCCACCAAGGGGCGCTTGATGAGCCTCGCAACCAATGCCGAAGCGGAATTCGGACTGCGCGCAGCCATCAACGAGCTGGCCAACATCTCGCTGTTGCGCGCTCGCTATGTCGGTTCCGGAGGCAAGGGCCAGCTCACGTCCAACGACACGGCGGTGTTCATGTTCCCTGACCTGTTCAAGGACATCGGCACCATCGGTCACGAGGGCATGAGCTCCAACCAATCGCTGAATCGCACCCTCGCCGAATGCGAACTGGAGATGATGAATCTGGCACTCGACCATGTGCCGGACTCCAAGCTGCTCTGCGACCTGGTGGACGCGGAGACGATCGGCTTGATCAACGCCATCAAGGCGCTCAAGTCTCACCCCAATGCCACCAAGGCTGGTATCAGGGTCGACTCGGGCGACATCTCCGCGCAGTGCGTCGACTACCACGTCGCCATGCGCGAAGCGCAGATCACGCCAGACCGCGTCATCGTCTTCGAAGACGAAGTGACGCCTGAAGGCATCGGCAAGGTCTATGCGCACTTCCGCCTCAAGACCGGACTGGAGCCGGTCATGCTTTTCCCGGGAGCCGGCGGCTACTGGTGGAAGCTCGTGCACCGCGACACTCTGGCTGCCGTGTTCAAACGGAGCTGGACCAACGGTCAGCCCAACATCAAGTTCGGCAACTCGGAAGGCAAGGAAAGCGTCCCTGGCGTCATCCGGGTCTACGCGCGCGGCACCACTCTGTACGTGGCGCACCGCTCCGACGAGGTCGACGGCGAAGCGCTGTACCAGAAGCTGGTCAGCAAGGGCAGCATCGTCTACAACGAAACCCCGCAGGTGCAGGCCGCTCGCGCCAACGCCACCTGGGGCAAGTACACGGAGGTCGAGTACTCGCCGACCATCCTGCACTACATGAAGACCTACCGCGAGAAGCGTGCCGTCGAACGTGATGCCGCGCGCAAGGCGCTCGTGCATACCAACGGCGTGATCTAAAACCGCAATCCGGAAGACCGCATGCATCAGCACAAAATGCTGATGGCATGCGGTTCCCGGCTGCAAAACCAGGAGACGAAAGTATTATGAATCTCGGAAAACCGATTTTGTTTTCGACATCTGAGTACGGCTACTTAAAGGCTCAGATGCTCAAGTCCCGACGTTTCGTCGACGGACAGATCGCGCGCTCGGTGGCCAGGGACGGTACGGCAAACCTCGCAGACGTGCCCTTCCCCGACGGCGAACGTTATCACCGCCTGCTCACCGACGTGGTCGACCGTGAGGTCATCCTCGTTGGCGGCACGGTCTCCGACCGCGCCACCATGGAGTTGCTCGACATCGGCACCGGGCTGGTCATGGAAGGTGCGGCGCGCCTGAAGCTGGTGTTGCCGTACTTCGGCTATGCCACCATGGAGCGCGCTATCCTGCCTGCCGAGCTGGTCAAGGCCAAAATTCGCGCCATGCAGCTCTCCGCCATTCCGCGTGGTGCCATGGCCAACTGGGCGTACATGCTCGACCTGCACTCGGAGGGCATCCCCAGCTACTTCGAAAACGGCGTGATCACGCGGCACATCTACGCCAAGTCGCTGGTCATCTCGGCGGTCGAAGCAGCCGCTCGCAGCTGGCAGAGGACGTCGTCGCACAAGCTCTCAGACGGCTCCACCTGTGGTGGCGAGCTGGGCACCAAACTGCGCGTCCGTCAGCTCAACTGCCACGCCCCCAACGTCGATGACGTCTTGTCCGGCACAGGCGACTTCAAGCTCAACGACTTCACGGTCGCGTCCACCGACGCTGGTCGCGCCAAGTGGGTCGAGTCGCTCTGCCGCGACATGGTCAAGCTCAAGCTGCCTGTCCACCCGGCCTTCATCATCAAGCGCCGCATCTCTGGCTCCGAGACCGTCGTCGCCGACATCTCCGCCGACGTCAAAGGCAAGCTCGTCGTCATCTATGACGACATGATTCGCACGGGCGGCTCCGCGATCGCGGCTGCCAAAGCCTATCTCGCTAAGGGCGCCCTGGCTGTGATTCTGATTTCGACGCACGGCGTTCTGCCGGGCGACTCGAAGCAGAAGCTGCGCGACTCGGGTTGCTTCCACAGCGTGATCGTCTCCGACTCCCACCCGCGCGCCGTCGAGCTCGCGGATGATTTCCTCCACGTGATCCCGACCGCACAACTGCTGGTCGACTCGGTCCTGGGCGCCAAGGGAAAGTGATGAACTCACTCTACCCGAGCGGCTTGACCGTTTTCTTTTCAGTCAACGAAAGGATGACCCAATAATGAAACGTACCAAACGAGCCAAGTTTGGACTGATTCGAATCGCCCTGGGCAGCCATCGCGTTGAAATCGCAAACTGCGAATACAACGGCGACCGCATCATCAACATGATGCAGCGCGCAGCCAAGGTGGACGCCAACTTCCTGGTTCTCAACGAACTGGGCACGACGGCTTACACCTGCGGCAATCACTTCCGCTCGGAAGTGGTGCGCGAGGCTTCCGACAAGGCGATCGACAAAGTTCGACTGGCATCCAAAACTGTTTTCAAAGGAGTGACCGTGATCGGCGCTCCGATTGTCGTCGATGGCGAACTCTACAACTGCGCCGTCGTCATTCAACGCGGGCGCATCCTCGGCATCGTGCCGAAGACGTATCTGCCCAACACAGGCGAATTCCACGAGAAGCTCTGGTTCAGCCGCGGTGACAACCTGCGCGGTCGAACGGTCAACATCTGTGGACTGGACGTGCCGATCGGCGTCGACCTGCTCTTCGAAGCGGACGACTTTCCCGGTCTCGTGTTCGGCATCGAAGTTTGCGAAGACGGTTGGGCTGTCATTCCGCCGCACCGCCTCCTGGCTCTCGCCGGCGCGACGGTTCTCATCAACCTCTCGGCCAGCAATGAGCTGGTCGCAAAAGACGACTACCGGCGCAGCATGATCGCCGCTCACTCGTCGCAGGCACAGGCAATCTACGCCTACGCCTCTGCCGGATCAGGCGAATCGTCGACCGACCTGGTCTATGGCGGTCACCTTCTGCTCGGCGAACTGGGCAACATCCAGACCGAAGCGGAGCCGCTTGCCGACAAGGAAGACGAGCCCTTCCGTTATGCCGACGTCGACGTTCAGCACGTCACGCACGAACGCATGCGCGACAGCACGTTCGAAGATTGCAGGCGTACGTTCGCGTCGATGCTCAACTTCCGGCGCATCAAGTTCTCGCTCAACGCGGGCGACTTGCCGGAGAAGTTGGCGCGCTCAATCGACGGCTACCCGTTCGTGCCGCGCGATCCCGCCACCCGCAATCGGCGTTGTCGTCAGGTGATCAAGATTCAGGTGCGTGCTCTCAAGACGCGCCTGCTCTATCTGGCCAAACTGCGCGGCGGTCTCGAAAAGATGGTCGCCGAGCTGATCGCGGCAGGCAAACCCTTGTTCGTGGTTGGTATCTCCGGCGGTGTCGACTCGACCGAGTGCCTGCTGGTTGCATTGAAGACGCTCGACGAACTCGGCATCCCGCGTTCGCTCCTGCACTGCTTCACACTGCCTGGATTCGGCACCACGAGCCGGACTTACGGCAACGCCATCAAGCTCATGCAGCTCACCGGCGTCACCCTCAAGGAAGTCGACATCAAGGCGCGCTGCTTGCTCGCCTGGCAGTCGGAACACAAGACGCCGTTCGGGATCAACCTGGACGGACTGACTGTGGAAGCGTTCGTCGAGAAGCTCAAGGATTTGCCGGCAGGATCGGCTGACCTCGATTTCGAAAACGAGCAGGCCCGTCAGCGCACGCACATCCTGATGAACAACGGCTTCGTGCTCGGCACGGGCACTCTCACCGAGCTGGCCTCGGGGTGGTGCACGTACAACGCCGATCACATGAGCATGTATTCGGTCAGCCCGGGCGTCGCCAAGACGCTGATTGCCTTTCTGATTCGCTGGTATGCCGAAAACGAAATCGGTGAAGGTCAGCTGCGCGATGTCCTCAACGACATCGCTGCGACCGCCGAATCGCCTGAGCTGCTGCCGGTCGGCCGCAACGGCGAGAACGCGCAGAAGTCGAACGACACGCTCGGTCCCAAGGACTTGCGCGACTTCTTCCTGTACCACTGGAACCGCTGGGGCAGCCGTCCCAGCAAGATCCTCTACCTGAGCTCCCAGGCCAAGTTCAACCAGGACTATCCGGTCTCAGGCATCGTCGCTACCCTGCGTCAGTACATCTGGCGTTTCATCACCCAGCGCTACAAGCACTCCTGCCAGCCAGACGGAGTCAAGCTGGGCTCGGTCAGCCTCAACCCGCGTTACGACTGCCACCTCCCCTCGGACACGGCACCGGACGCGTGGAAAGCTGAGCTTGAAGAATACCTCGGTCAGAAGCCGACGGAGATCAATTGGCTGGAACCAAAACCTGAAGAGGCAGCAATGAAACCCAAACCCAAGAAAGTGCTCAAGGTCCTCCTGCGGGTGGACATCAAGGTGGACTTCATGCCCGGCGGCTCCCTGGCAGTGAAGGGCGGCGACGAGATTGTGCCGGCTGCCAACGCGCTTTCGCGCAGCGGGCTCTATGACCTGGTCGTCGACATCGAAGACGATCACCCGGCCAAGCACAAGTCGTTCTACACGATGCACAAGGGCAAGGAGCCGTTCAGCTTCAAGACCCTGTACGGCGTGAAGCAGCAACTCTGGTGGCCGCACTGCATCAACGGCACGCCGGGCAGCGAGTTCCATCCGGACCTCGATCGCTCGATGGTGTCGAAGACCTTCCAGAAAGGTCAAGACCTGCGCGTGGACAGCTACAGCGGCTTCTACGACAACGGTCGCACGGCGGCTGCGCGCTTCCGTGAGAAGTATCCCTTCCTCGGCCGCTCCACGGGGCTTGCCGAATACCTGCGCGCCGAAGCCGAGCGCCTCGGTTGCGACGAAATCCAGATCGATGTCATCGGTCTGGCGCTGCGCTACTGCGTGTCCTACACCGCCAAAGACGGTCGCGGCGAGACGTACAAGGGCAAGCAGTTCAGCGTGCGCGTCATCGAAGATGCCGTCCGTGCCATCGCCTTCGCCGACGGTGAGTACGAACAGGAGCTCGTCGATCTGCGCGCTCTGGGTATCGAGGTGATTCACAGCAGCGAAGTGCTGCCGAAGCTGGCTTAAGCCGGCTGTTTTGAAGCCGAAACCATCGGCTTTCTCTTCCCGGAGGGCGCACCGCATTTGGTGCGCCCTCCGCTTCCTGCCGATAGCGAATAAATCATTCGCCGGCATCGACAGAACAACGTTGAGACGGAGATTCCAATATGAGCAAAGCAGCCATCTTCCAGAGCAGTAACGCCAAGTTCCAGATCAGCCGCGGCCAGGGCGAGTACATCACCGCCGCCGCCGCCCTCGCCGACCCGAGTCTGGTCATCGGTCGCGGTCTCTACGTCGAGCTCTGGCGCGATCACGAGTGGAAGCACATCACCCGGGTCGAGCGCCAGGGCGACGAGATCGCCTTCGTCTACCTCGAGACCGTTCAGAGCGCCGACCCGGGAAACTCGCGCGAAGGCAACGTGACGACCGAACTCACCCTCACCACGGTGGTCGAGCGCAGCAGCACGTTCGCCGACGGCGACGAGATCCTGATCGGCGTCAATGCCGTTGCGCGCCCCAAGAACCGGCGCCACGGCAAGATCACCACGTTCGTCAACGAAGAGTTGGAGGACTGACCCTCGACGCGCACTCGCGTCACACCAGGCGCACATGCGGTTCCATTCAGTCGGGACAGGCACAAGCGTCAAATTCATCGACTACAACGGCACGCGTAGAACCCAGTACACAAGCGCCTCCGCATAACTGCGGTCCGGCATCACCTTGCTCAACTCGGCTTCGACGCGCAAATAATCAGTGCGCCAGCCCATCCGCTTTCGGGCGTACCGCCGCGCGCTGAGTTTTACCTTGTCACAACTTCAGGGCTACGCAACTGCTCGGCGGCAAGCGGAAGACGGTCAGGATACCGATTCCGCCTTGCTGCCGGCAGACGCGCCGTGGACAAGTTTTCAACTGAACTTAAACAACCTGAACGAGGATATGCAGATGAACAAGCGCAAATGTGCATGGACAGCCACGATCGTCACACTGATCGTCGCTGCTGCCGGCATCGCCTGGACGCTCTTCGGAGTCCATGAGGTCTCCATGAGTCAGTCCAGCATTCAAGCCAAGATCGACGAGAAGATGCCGGTTACTCAGAAGGGCGTCACCATATCCGGTGTCAAGCTCGACCTGACCGACAACAAGATCAACCTCTCGCTCGACGCTTCGGCAACGAAGTTCAAAACCGAATACCGCATGCACACGACCACTCGTGGCACGCTTCGGTACGACCACGGTCGCGGCGCCTTCTACTTTCAGCCGGAGACGCTCAAGATCACCGACCTGCAGGCGAACGGTTCCAACGTCGCCGACAAGGTTGGTGGCTTCATCGACAAATGGGTCGACTCGAAAAAGATTCAGGACAACAAAGCGGAACTGGCTGCCAAAGCCGAGGAAGTCGCTCAGACCCTCGTGCAGAAATCAGCCGAAACGGTCCTCAAGCACGTCGCAGTCTACAAGCTGAAAGGCGACTTCAAAGGCATTGTCGTTCGCGCAGTGCTGACCGACGTCGAAGTGAAAGACGGCAACGTGATTGCGCATCTGTCGCTCTGGCAGCTGACCAAGACCGTCTTCGCCTTCATCTTCGCGTTGATCATCGGCATCGCATTCCTGATCGCGCTCGCCGCCAATCCAAGTTGGGGAACGCCGCTTCTTGTCCTGGGTACGATCGCGGACCTCGGAAGCTGACCGCGGCAAATAACAACAACTGATTTTTCATCGGCTCTGGAAACGGCTTAGCAAGCTGTTCTCCAGAGACGATGTTTTTTCCTTCAGTCATACTACCTCAAGTCGTACTGTTCAATTCACACGAACATGTTCACTCTATGGTTGACTCACCATATGCCATAGTTAAACAATTATCGGTAAGTAAATTGTCAGTGGTGGACGACGCCTTTAAGCCTGGATAAAGTTTCAGTCAACCAGACCATGATTCAGCCCACTTCGGCCTTCGTGTATGGGCATGTGATAATCTTCGAAACAGTCACGAGTTCATCGCATGCCCGACGGTAAATCAACAAGCACCTGCGCCCTGTGCGGAAAGCAGAAGAAAGAGACCAAGTCAGCCACTCTGACAGGCTGGATCTTTGACACCACCAGTTGCCGCTGCGACTTCACACGGCTCGATGATCCCAAATCGCAGGAAATTACCGCACCGTTAGTTTGCCGGACCTGTCAAAAAATCCTGCCTGGCCAGGCGAAGCGGGCGACAATTACGCAATGGATCTTTCGTCCCGATTCATGCACATGCAAAACGCATGTTGCCACCACCAACGATGCCACTCACGAATTCAAAGGACCGGAAGAAAACAATCGGTCAGGTTCCCGAGAATCGCTAGAACCAAGTATAGACTCACTTGCCAACGCTAATGTAGAACAATCAGAAGCCCTGAAGGAACTCTCCGCAAAGCTCGCTTTACCGGAGCGATACTCGATTATCCGGATGCTCGGCAGAGGCGGCAACGGCGTCGTCTGCGAAGCTCGAGACAGCTATCTCAACCGCACGGTGGCAGTAAAAATAATCGACAGAGTTTCCATGGAACCCGAAAAACTGGTGCGCTTTCAAAGCGAGGCCAAAATCACAAGCCGGCTAACACACCGAAACATCGTAGCAGTCCTGGATTTAGGCGTGAATCGCAACGATCAACCATTTATGGTTTTGGAAAACGTGACTGGAAAAACATTACGCCAACACCTGAATGAGCACGGACCACTGGACAACGAACAGGCGCGAGCGGTGTTCGCGGCGGTCGCTTCCGCCCTCGCCCATGCCCACAAGAGCGGCATCAGCCACCGCGATTTGAAACCGGAAAATTTGATTCTGCATCTCGACGACAATTCAAACATGGAGCCAAAACTAATTGACTTCGGCTTGGCGAAACATGTCCAATCGCAGCACAATACTATGATTACACAAGGCGGTATCACTTTAGTAGGAACACCCGCCTACATGTCGCCCGATCAGGCCAACGCACGGACATACGATGTCCGCTCGGAAGTCTATTCGTTCGGATGCGTCCTATTCGAAGCACTGGTCGGCTCGCCGCCTTTCGCGGCGACAACACCTCTGGAATTATTGGCGAAACATAGCAACGAAGCGCCACCAAATGCGATGACACTCCGGCCGACTATTGAGAAGGAACTCAGTGAGCTAATCGACAAATGCTTGCGAAAACTACCAGACGACCGGGTTCAATCGTTCGACCAAATTTACAACACACTCACGGGAGAATTTCTGCCTGACGAAAGCGCGAGCACAACTCCGCCAGCAGCATTGTCAAACAAGTCTCCAGTGGTGGCGCCCAATGTAGTAACTATGGTGGCTACGGCGACAGCAATCGTGATGGTTGTTGGTGTCTCCGTTGTCCTTAATCACAATATGAAAAATCAAAACGGAAACCATAAACAGTCAAACGCGCGTGATCAAACGGACGAAGACCAGCACTATCACTCGAATCCAGCGGACCAGAGCAAAGCTTCCCGCATAGAGACCACTGCTGCAACTGCACGATACACAAAAGAAAAAAGAAAGACCGGTTCAAGTCAGACAAATGCGCTAAATTTGATCAGAGATGCAGCCGAAAAGCCTTCCATCACCTATTCTCCGGATGCCAAATCGGTCAGATTACGCGGCGATTTTTATCGCGACGACTTCAAGATCATCCCGCAAGACAAGAACATTGAGGCGGTGAAGGCATTTTATGGACAACACCTCGATCCCGATGGATTTCAGAGTGTGATCGGCAACATGAAGCTGCAATGCCTTCACCTTAGCCAATCCGACGCAGGCGAGAAGATCTTCAACACGATTGCCAACATGCCATCAATCCAGAAACTGGTATTAAAGGGCACCAAGGTTACCGATCAATCCCTGGCAAAGCTGGCGCGTTTACCGCTGCTGTCGGAACTGGTACTCGATAATTGCAAGATAACGGATATCGGCGTGGCCTCGCTCGCCAACTGTCCTAAGCTTGCCCGACTGGAACTGTCGAATACGGATTACGTAACTGAAAAGGGTCTGAGCACACTGAACAAACTGAAATTGAAAAACTTCTTTTATTCCCAAAACAAACTCGATGACGACGAGATTCGTGCGATTTGCAAATTGAAAATTGACTCACTATATTTGAATAATTGCGGCATCGACGATCGCGAAGCTGCACTATTTAACAGCAAATCAGTGAGAGTACTTTATGTCACGGGCAACGAATTTGGACCGGCAGGACTACGAGCGTTTTTGAAAATGCCATCGATCAGAGCAATCTTTGCGTCCGCCAGCGCGGCGCTGTCCGATGAAAAAGTGCGCACGCTCAGCAAGTCCGTTAACCCAAACTGCGTCGTTACGCTGGCAAGTGACAATCCGGATATAAACATGTATAGCGACATTGACCGCTAGTTGCGCAGATTGCCGAGGTCAAAACGACAAGTAAGATAATGACGAAAGAGGCTGTCGTGTAGCTACTTTTCACTCATGCGGTCTGGCAGAACCCGCCAGGTCAACCTGTCGCGTCGATTTAAACAAAAGCCTGATGCCACTAGAATCGGTGTCGCGCAGTTAATAACCAGATATCGGCAATATCGATGCGCGCTGTTGCGCTAGGCAAATTCGCGCAAAGGCATGGTAGAACTACGAATACGACGACTCTCGTTTTGCGGATCGAGAACGGCACAACCCAAACAGAGGTGACCGGCGATCATATAAACAGGCTCGCACTGTGGGTTTCCGCAGTTGTTCACGCTTCTCTCAAAACATAGGGTTTAGGCATATCCACTTTCCCTCACTCCTCAAGGACACCAAAGCCAGCCAACAGCGCAACCAGTACCAATCCGAATTTCCGCCAGTGCCTTCGAGCATAAGTACCAGCACGCACCAAACCCGGTATCAGCCAGTTAACGCTCAACAGAATGCCTGTGAAAAAACTTCCCGTTCTGCCAGGACAGATCTCGAGGCAGGGCATCGTGTCAAACCGGCAGCTTGAGTGTTACCAGTTCAGCCTCAACGAGTTATGCTCCAGAGCTTTGCTTCATCGAACTCTGCTCCAAACGAGTTCTGCTTCAGCGCGTTCTGCTTCGACGGGTTCGGATTCATGTAGATCTATTTCAGCGCGTTCTACTTCTACCTGTTCTCAACATCGCGAATCGCACTTGCGGTCGCTCACACGGAGACTGGTCATGTTTCAAGACAACCCCGAACTGTTCGGACTGCTGAGCTACGCCGTCCACATCGGCGAGCGCGTTGTCCAGGCTGAGCACCACGAACTCGACGTCGACTCCTGAATGGCCAAGGCCCGCACCACCCGCCAGCACTCGGCGCATACTTAACTGGCGACCGCGACGGATGAGTGAGGCGCCTGTCCTTTCAATTATCAGATCCGGCTGCTTTTGCACAAATTAGCTTCCGGTCTCCCAAGTGCGTAGCTCAAATGGAGAGCATCGGTTTCAAAACCGACGGATGAGGGTTCGACTCCCTCCGCACTTGCTGTTCCGCTTGCAGACCTCGAATCGCCACAGTGGCGAAAAACCTACGACTCTGCGACCGGGACATTCGTTTCCTCTACTCAAGGTGCAAAGATGATCAAGAAGAACTGCTCCCGCTGCGGCAAGAACATCGCGAACGCCCGGCTCGAGGCCATGCCCGAGACCGAAATCTGCGTCCGCTGCAGCAAGGTCGTCGGCGGCGAGTACGACGTCATCGCCAACCCGCTGAGCGACAGCATCGACTCGATCGACCTGGTGCGCGTCCCCCGCTTCATCGCGCCGATCCGCCGCCGCAAGCCCGCCACCGCCACCCGCGTCGCCAAGTAACCCCTCCGACTGACGAATGCAGGCACAATGGATTGTGCCTGCATTTCCGTGACTGCTCGATCAGTTTAAAAGCCTGTTTATTCGCTGCCTCTTCGCCAGGAAAACCTACCCGACTACGGGCCCGTGAAGCCCTACTAATCTCCCAAGAGGATTTGAAATGAATCTGACTGGTATTAAAATCGAC
>Ga0163154_10002129_pt1 | contig 29390 bp, 36 predicted proteins | sample OliLakLV19MP9P1_FD_148649 | JGI IMG/M metagenome (GOLD analysis project Ga0163154, IMG submission 148649) | Freshwater microbial mat bacterial communities from Lake Vanda, McMurdo Dry Valleys, Antarctica - Oligotrophic Lake LV.19.MP9.P1 | ecosystem: Environmental > Aquatic > Freshwater > Lake >... | reverse complement strand
GGTTTTACCGTCATTTTTTAGAATCAAAATTAACGCCCGCTGTCGAACATGAGGGCAATCGTTAGCGTAAAGCTCTCGTTGCAGGATTTGCTTTTCTTCTGAGGAAAGGAAGCTTTTACTAAGCATGGTTGTAACATTTTTGGACATTGAATAATTCCAGTATAACGCATTTTAAATGCTTGTCAGCTTAGGCATCTGAGTTTAGCCTCTATATTCTTGGTAGCCTCGACCGTATGCTAAAGTATCTGGAATCATCCAAAGCGATTAGCGGCGGGTGAGTTCAACCGTTAGGGCGCTAGAACTCGCTAAACCAGCCCGAACGAGGAATCGAAATGCCCATCAACGACGTCGACAAGCTCGCAGTGCTCATCAAGCAGGAGCGCGACGCCTTGCTCTCGCGGTGGCGACAGCAGGTGAAGGAACTCCCCGCAGCGAGGGATCTAGACGCTCCAACGCTAAACGATCACCTTCCTGATCTCATCGATGAATTGGCTGCCGCGCTCCAAGTGCGCTCTGACGAAACGATCCCGGAGGCACTCGCCGAACGCAGCCCACCAGCCCATGGTTTGCAGCGTATCCAGGACGGATTTGATATTGAAGAAGTCGTTGCGGAGTACAATATCCTGCGCGGCTGTATCCACGATCTGGCCGATGCCAACGGTTTGAGACTGCAGGGTAAATCTTTCCACATCCTGAATCGTGTCCTGGACGGGGCAATCGGTTTGGCGGTGCAGACCTATGCCACCCAGCAAGCGAAGGACGTGCAGCAGCGCAGGGAAGAGTATCTCGCCTTTGTGGCACACGATCTGCGAAATCCGCTGAATGCCATTTCCCTGGCCACGAGCATCCTGGAGAGGAAACTCCCGGAGCGAGGCGCCAGTGCCGAAAGCGTCCAGATGCTGAAGACCCTGCGCCGTAACGTGGCGCATCTTGATGGCTTGATCGGCAAGGTAATTGAGGAGAACACGCATCTCCTCTCACAAACAGGCATTAAATTAGAGCGGCGCGTGCTTGATTTGTGGCCGCTCGTCGAGGCTCTCATTCAAGATGTACACCCAGTAGCAGGAACTGCCAGTACGCAGATGCTCAACGAGGTGCCGGGCGATCTGGTCGTGTATGCAGATGCGAGCGCGTTAAGGCGGGTATTTCAGAACCTCATTGCCAACGCGATCCTGTACACGCCAGGCGGAGAGGTGATCATAGGGGCACGGGAGCTTGACGCGAAGGGAGCTGTAGAGGGTTGGGTCAGCGACAATGGTGCGGGAATCCCGCAGGAACGCCTCGACAAAGTATTCGACAAATTGGAGACTGATCCTCAGAAGGAAGGTGGGTTGGGTCTGGGTCTGGCCATCGTAAAGACGTTCATCGAGGCTCACGACGGGAAGGTGGCTGTCGAAAGTAAGGAAGGTCTCGGTTCAAAGTTCCGGTTTACGCTACCGGCAGGGAAAGCAGCAATTGATAGTGGTGGTTCGTAGGCGGCCTAACAGAATGCTGCAGTTGACCAGGGCCGCAATACGGCTTTCCAGCTTCGACGTCGCGACAGCGGCCCCGGCAACTGAGCTTAGTCGTTAGGCCGCTATTCAGTGCGATCCCACGAACGTCCGTAGTAACATGGCACATTACCAACCTAACAGTGAACACATCATGGTGTTACCCTACTGAACCCCGAGGGGCTGCCGAAGCCCCCCGGAGACGTATGGCAAGTAGCCGGTCGCCAGCCAGGTCGAGCAGGCCAGCCTCTCTGCGTCATCGAGACCACGAGAGTGGATGTTGTGCTGTTCGTCAGGTCAGCGCGGACTTCGCCGCCACAGAAGGTGAAGGAGACGGTTCGCTTGAGTACTGAAGGCCATCGTGCTTACTTCACTCGCGAGTGCCAAAACGCTAGCCGAGCGTTCCATGAAGACCTGCTCATCTCCTGGGCGCGGTTCAAGGTCGTCTGTCAGCCCATTGCGCCTAGTAGGGCCTAACCCCTTGTTCAAGCGGGACCCGCTTAGCTCGAACGTTAGGCTTCCAGCCAGTTTTCAACTTTCAGCCTTGGAATGCACGAGAATTCTTTTATGCTGCGGCTCTTGCCTGTACGTCTTGGAGGATTTGAATAAGCTGTTTTACCTCGGCAGGCTTGAATACTCCACTGACTCCTTGATCAGCTAGATCAGTAAATGGACTCTCGTACAATCGGCGTGGCTCCACCACGCCCTGCTCCGTTAAGTACTCAATAATCATGTTTACGAACTCAATTTGGGTTGAGTTTAGGCTTTTCCCCTGGATAAATACGGCTAGGGTTCGCTTAGCGGCTTCACGATCTAAGCCGATGAGAGAACGAATAAACAGACCCAGCCCACCATCATTACTACGGATATTCACCAGATCCTCTGCACTCCCGACACCTTCTTCTAGGAAGATACGCTCTAGTTCAGACACATCCCAAGGTGTGAGCTGCTCGTTCTGTCTCAGCTTCTGGATAGCAATGTGATTTTCATGGAAGTCAAGGAAATGACGCACTTTACGCATAAACCGAGCTTTATCTGTGCCATTGGAAACGGCAGGAAGAGCAATGGCTACAGCCTCGCCTATCTCATCTTCAAAATCTGTGTAGACAATTTTACGACGCTCAAATTTAATGAGCTGGACGAGGTTGCGTAATCTAGTGCGGAGTCGTTCCAGGGTTGGTGCGCTTAGGTCTTGCCAAAATTCATCGGTTTGTACCGCGAGGATAAGTTCTAATTCATCAGCAACCATCGGAATATTGCCTAGTTCTGCTAACTGCACCGCAATCGCCTGAATGCGTCCTTGGTACGCCAAGAGCTTGGGGTCGCCACGCAAGAGGGCGAGTTGGGAGAGTAACACAATATAGTCAAATTGTTTGGCAGGTAAGTTATTATCTTCTAGGGAACTAGGCAAACCCGCGATGTGTTCGGTGAGTTCGGCGCGGTCTTCTTCGTTCAATTGCCTCCATATCTGTTTATCTTGATATTTCTCGACGAGGCGACGCTTCGGTCTGACGATGAAGTTCTCCAAACCCATGCCGGCGACTTCCGTAAACAGGCGGTCAGCCACTTCTCGATGTAATTCTTGCACTAGGTCGCCCTCGGTCTTTTCCAGTTCGCCGAGCAGGGCAACGCGGTTAATAAAGAGCTTCTGGCTCAGCGATTGGCCTAGAGCACCGTCTGAGGTAGTGGGATTTTGATTGAAAAATTCAAAGTTCTGACAGAAATCGAATACAAGAAAATCTTCTTTGTGCAGCCCTGGGCCGAATAAGTTAGGACATAGCCGGGTGCCGCGTCCAATCATTTGCCAGAACTTGGTTTTTGAACGGACTATTTTGAAAAATACGAGATTGACGACTTCGGGTATGTCAATTCCGGTATCCAGCATATCCACAGAGATAGCGATATGAGGAGACTTATCTGGATTGGAGAAGTCATCGATTAAGGATTGGGCATACTCTGTTTTATTATCAATCACACGGGCGAAGTGTCCTTTCAGATAAGGATAATTCGCATCGAAGCGTTCGGCGATAAACTCGGCATGGTTATGGTTTTTAGCAAAGATAATGGTTTTGCCTAAGCGGTCGCCTTCATTAACCTTTAGGCCGTGGGTCATGACGTGTTCGAGTACTTTATCCACCGTGTCTTTATTAAAGAGCCAATTATTGAGTGCTCCGGCTTCTACTCGGTCGGGTACTGTGCCATCCTCAGACCACTCTAGGGCATCCCATTCCTCTTGCTCGGCCTCGGATAACGCTTCGTAACTAATGCCTTCCCGCTGAAACTTCAGGGGTACGGAGATGGCCTTGGGTGGAACTAGAAATCCATCGGCAACGGCTTGGTCAAGGTCATAGGAATCCGTGGGAACGCCACGCTCAAGCTCAAAGAGTGAATAGGTGTCACGGTCAATCTCGTCACGAGGGGTGGCGGTGAGTCCAACTAATAAGCAGTCAAAATATTCAAAAATCGCCCGATACTTGCGGTAGACGGAGCGGTGGGCTTCATCAATAACAATCAAGTCAAAATATCCTGTGCCAAACCGCCGCTGACCGTTTTGGATTTCGTCAATCAGACTCAGCATGGTGGGATAGGTGGATAAATAGAGGCGGCCTTCGGTGGCTTTTTCGGTGATGAGATTAACGGGTGCGGTTTGGGGTAGGTGTTTTTTGAACGCATTGACTGCCTGGATAACAAGCGCAACACGGTCAGCCAAGAAGAGCGCACGTTTCACCCAATTGGCCCGCATGAGTTGGTCGATCAAGGCAATGACGGTGCGGGTTTTACCGGAGCCGGTGGCCATGACCAGGAGTGCTTTACGCAGGTTATCTTTCTCAAAGGCTTCACCGATGCGGCGGATGGCGCGGGTTTGGTAGTAGCGTCCAGCGATGGTGTGGTCAATATCTACGGTGCCGAGGGTTTTCTTGAGAGTGCGACGCTGCTGGAGAAGCATCAATTCGTCTTTCTTCAAAAAGCCTTGGACTGAGCGAGGCGGGTAGTTGGTGTCATCCCATAGCCAATGGTCATAGCCGTTGGTGTAAAAGATAATCGGGCGTTGCTTGAATTGTTGCTCTAGGCTGTCGGCGTAGAGTTTGGCTTGTTGTTTGCCGCTGCGGGGGTCGTGGCGGGTGCGTTTGGCTTCGACGAGGGCGAGGGGTTTGCCATCGTTACCCCAGAGGATGTAATCCACATAGCCTTTGCCGCTGGGATTGGGCATTCCGGTGATGGGAAATTCACGGTCACGGTCTTGGTCGAGTTGCCAGCCTGCTTCCTGGAGCAGTAGGTCAATAAAAATATCACGGGTTTGGGCTTCGGTGTAGTCGTGGGTATCGGGTGTGGTTTGGTTGGCGAGTTTGGCAGCGGCGATTTCTTCTAAGAGGCGATTGAGTCGGGCTTCGAGTTGGGCGCGTTGTTGTTCGGTTTGTTCACGGGCGGCATCGGCTTCTTCGAGGGCTTGGGCGGTGGCGTCATAATAGGCTGCCACATCTTTAAGGCGTTTGAGGGTGGTGATTTCGACTTGGGTATTTTGGGGTAGAGCGTCCTGGACGAACTTCAAGTCGGCGGCTGGTTTTTCGCCTTTGGCATAGGTACGCACGAGCCAATAGGAGACATGAAAGAGTTCGCGCAGGACGTTGATGGCGTTTTGTTGGGTAACGGGTCGGGTATCGTGGACGGCACGGTTGCCGAGGTCTTTGATGATTTTGGCTTTGGTGAATATGGATTGTCCGACGAGGCTGATAAACGTTGGTTCGTGGATGAGTGTATTGAGGTTGTCGTCGTAGGGTCTGCGTAGGGCGCGGTCATGGTCATACATCCAGTTGATAATGGTTTCTAGGGCCAAACGACTATAGAAGCAGGCGGCGCGGGGGTCGGATAGGGCACTGGCTTCGGCGCGTTGGGCGTGTTCAAAAACGGAGTTAAATTCTGCTTGGAGGAAAGCGAATTGGGACATGGCGGCTCCTATAGTTCTCCTCGGAAGACGTGATAGCCCGTTGACTGACTGATGTATCTTCCTGCCCGGTTAAGGCCTGTGCTGCCCACCATACTATGCTCTGCTTTTCATATAGAGTGAAGATGCTCCCATATTATAAGCTGTGTTTAATATGGGTCGTCCTATCCGCCATATTATAGTTCTCCTCGGAAGGCGCGGTGTTGGAGAGAGGAGAATAACGCATCATATTCAGCTAAGGAACGACTACAAGGTTCTTTAATTGTTTCGATTCTTTGCACTCGGCTTGCAAATTCTTGTTGGAGAGAGAAAGGAGGAATTTCAATTAGAACATCCTGTAGCTTTCCTTTAGAAATGTTTGGCATTGAGCTAGCTGAACCACTTGCAAGTTTTTGTATTTGCTGTCTTTTTGATGGATAAATTAAAAGTTGATGGAGAAAACAGGGTTCAACCTCACTAATAGAACGCAAGCGAAATCTGAAAATCAGATCTGATATCATAAGTTTGGGACGAGTTGACTTAACATGGACGCAAGCAGCCACTAAGCCATAAGTATTTTTCCTAGTAAATAGTAAATCCCCATTACAGACTTCAAGTGTTGGGTCAGCTTGAATATTTGGAGGAAGTGCCTTGTTTTCTAATTGATTGTATTCACACCAAGTTACTGCTCCAAGTTTTAAGACACCCCACTCACTTTCCGCAGCAGCACGATCAAGACATATAGGACTCCATCCACTATCAATGTTCTCTAGCAACTTGCTAAAAGGAATTCGAGACCACCCTTTTGGATTCGTCACCGGATCACCAAACATCTCATAAAAAATAGCTTGCCCCAACTGATCAAGTCGGTCGAGGGAGCGTTGGCGTAGGCGGCGCAGGGTATCGGCTTGGTCGAGGATTGCGGCGATTCGTTTTTGTTCGGCGAGTAGGGGGAGGGGGATTTCTAATGCTCGCAAAACTTCAAGTGTAATGCCTTTTACTGTTGCTCCTGTTGCCTGTCGTTCTAGCTTTGACGAATTTACTAGAAGAGCATGAAGAAGATAATGTGTATCAATATTAGGCTTGGGAAAAAGTGCCTTTAAATCTTGATTGATAGCAATATCAATTAGGTTAATTGCCGCCTTGCCTACAGCCATTCTTGTTGGAACAATTATTGCCCCTGAAGGAATAATGTTAGTTGCAGAATTTTTAACACCTAGCTGAGTAATAGAGTCCGCTGTTGATATTATTTCGGTTGATTTAAAATCTTTTACAGATGCCCAAGGAATATCACCTCTCCAATATTCTGGAACTGATTTATCAGGTGTCCCTCCGCCCTTAATATCGACTATCTCTCCTAATTTTACTGTTTTCATCCCATCAACTCCGTGTAGCGATAGGAAGCAGTTCCAATTCAGCCAGCACTTTACGCACTGGCAAATACTCATCACGGTTTATTCGCAACAGTTTTATAGTCACCCGTCCAATTGCCGTTAAAGGTTGAATCATACTATCTTCCACCTGGAAGCAAAAATGATCAACCCAATTATCCTTTCTAGGGTTAAAAAGTCTTACGATATCGCCAGATTCTGGATCAATTGAAGCAATATCACTACCCTTTGCTTGATTACATAACACGCAGGACAACGCTAAATTTTCTAGATCAGTTGACCCGCCATGTTTTTCTGCAATCACATGATCGAGCTGATGATGAGCTAAAACAACCATTTCAGAAATCAAGCAATACTCACAACAACCCTGAGCACGAGCAAATACAACCTCTCTCAAAGCATTAGAAATGTAAGTTTTACTCATTTAGCTTGCTGTAATTTCAACAGGGCCTGAGTTTTAGCTAATCGTACAAGATGCTCAATAAACTCATAGTGCTGCCATAAGATGCGATCACCAGCATCCAAGCCTTGAGTACGATTTTTATCCAGCAGCGCGTCAACTTCAGCCTGCACCGTGGGAGATAACCGTAGAGCTAAAATCTCTTGTGGCGATGGTAGCTTAGCTAAAAACTCTAGAATCTCAGTCAGGCCAGAAAAATCTATGGACGGATTAGCGTCAAGTTCACGCAAGCCTAGCATCAAGATTTGAGGTAAGCTCTCCTTACGAGATCCCAAAGTCTTAGCCATTTCATCGGGTATTTGGAGCGTAACTTCCATCACTGCTGTTCCCTGAGATACGACTTTATGGATATGTTACCTTACGCCTCTTCAGTTCGTTGATGCTTTTTGAACCTGGGCTACCTGATCCACGGATAAGCCCAGAATTTGAGCGATTTCCTCTACACTAAAGCTCCGTGCTAATAATGCAGGTACTGCTTTAAGCTTGCCTTTGAGTTCCCCTTCGAGCTTACCTTTGAGTTCCCCTTCAAGCCTGCCACGAGCTAGGGTTTCCTTTTCCCATTCCAGATAAGCTTGGTCTAACCGTACCAGCATCTCATCCTCCTCTTTAGTTCGTTGATGCTTGTTGGGCCTGGGCTACCTGATCCACGGATAAGCCCAGAATTTGAGCGATTTCCTCTACCCTAAAGCTCCGTGCTAATAATGCAGGTACTGCTTTAAGCTTGCCTTTGAGTTCCCCTTCAAGTCTCCCACGAGTCAGGGTTTCTCTTTCCCATTCCAGATAAGCTTGGTCTAACCGTACCAGCATCTCATCCTCCTCTTCGGGCTGTTGGTTCCTTTTGCGCCTGATTTTCCAGGCTGCCACTAATCTCAAGACCATCATACGCAATGGATCATTGGTCGCAAGGCCAAAAATTTCTTGCAGTGCTGTCTCCTGGGTCCCTTTGCGCCCCAATGCCCGTAAGGACAAAGTTTCTGGTGTGCTGGCAATTGATGAATCGCTACCAAAGCCGAGCGTAACCCCTCGGGCATAAAATACACTCCCGCAGGCCAGCCCTCCCTAGGGTATGCTCCAAAACTTTGCAAGGTTCTAACCGACAGCGTTGGGGCAATAATCCAAAGCATCACCTGTTCGGATTCGAGTAGTTTCTGGTCTTGGGCCAAACTATCGCGGTAGCTGACATCAGGATTATCCACCCCGTGCAGCGTCATATTCATCGAACCAATGCGCAACATCGTCGGGTCAAAATCATACCCGTGGAACATCTGCTCATGAAAATGCTTACGCTGTTGTTCCTTGCGGAATAGAGAAGGATAGTGCTCACGCAGATATTCACCCGCAGCCACCAAAAAGCCACAGGTTCCTGCCGCCGGGTCACAAATCACATCATTGGGTGTGGGCTGGGTCAACTCCACCATCAAGCGAATAATGTGGCGTGGCGTGCGAAACTGACCATTTTGACCAGCGCTAGCAATCTTACCGAGCATGTATTCATAGAGATCGCCCTTGGTATCGCGGTCTTCCATCGGGATTTTGTCCAGCATCTCCACGGTCTTAGCCAGGAGTGCCGGATTACTGAAGCCCAACCGCGCATCCTTCATATGGCGACCGTAGCTTGAACCCTTCTCCCCCATCGTGCGTAAAAAAGGAAACACACGCTCATCCACCACTTCCATCATCTGGCGCGGCTCAAAGTTCTTGAAGTGTGACCAGCGCAGGTTATCACTACCCTCTGGAAAGATACGACGCTCCATGGCAATGCCTAGGGCCTCGGCCTTGCTCTCCTCAAGAGTCTGTAGATCGTCTAGGCGTTTGATAAAGAGCAGGTAGGTGATCTGTTCGATGACCGACAACGGATTAGACACCCCTCCAGACCAAAAGGCATTCCAGATTTGGTCTACCTGGTTACGAATTTCACCGATTAACACTAAGGCTTACTCCCCATCCGCTGGTTTTACCTGATACCTAAAATACGACCTTTTGAGCTGTGGCATCATATCGCCGCCCTCCATCTGCGCCATTAGCTGATATGAACAGCAAATAACCGTTTACCTTAGAAAGTAAAGTCGGTATGGGGCAGCAATCTAAGGTTTGAAGCAGTAGCTCTACTAGCTCAAATTGAACTGTGCAAACCTGGATACGCTGTGTTTTGTATGGTACATTGAGAAAGCGGTCAAAGTTCAATTTAGCTCAAAAAAAGCTCAATTGAGCTAGACAACAGCCAGGATCACCATGCGCTCGTAGCTCAGTGGATAGAGCATCTGACTACGGATCAGAGGGTCGGGAGTTCGAATCTCTCCGAGCGCACCACCCATATCAAGCTACAAAAGCTTCTGGATCTATGGCAGGGAGGGTGCTAATTTTTCAGCAGGATTTGAAAGGAAACAAAATAGGGTGATAGTAGACTCGATTTTAGTTAAGCCGACCCACTTACCCTAGGAATTTTCAGCAGAGATGCCAGCTAAAATTTTATCGAGAGGGTAGACTTTTCGGACTTTCTTAGGGCCTAGCCTGAGTTCGTGCAGTCTGTAAGGTTGCAAACGCAGTTGGGTCAATAGTTACCTGTCCACCATCGGTAAGCGGCGCATTGACGGGTAGTTCGATTTTGCCAAGGACAATTACTTGGGAGATGCCCGATTTCACACTGACTAGCGTCCGGGCGACGATCTGCAACTTACCACTGGCATCTCCGCCCCGCCGCCCTGAACTGAAGAGCTGGGAGCGGGCCTGTTGGAGGGTCAGGCTTAATTCCTCAGAGGTGATCTCGGGGGCAACGGCAATGACAACCCTGCCGCGTCCCCGGTCAAAGACCACTTCATAGGGTTTGGCCCCTTCCACCTTGGGCCGGGTCAGGGGTGCAAAGGTCAGGGCGAATAACCCAGCCGTCAACACCACTAAGAACCCGGTATAGCCCACGACCTTGAACCGCCAGGGCTGTTTGGTCAGTAGGCCAAAAACCATGGCAAGCGCACTGAGGACCAACCCCGCCAAGGCAATCTGACCAGCGAGGCGGAAGGTCTCCACTGCCTATTCTTCTTCCGTAGCGGTGGCTTCGGGGACTTCTTCGAGGGCCGCTGTCTGCTCAGCTAAGAGCTTCTGACGGAACTTCTCGGCGCGGTCTTCGGCTAGGGCATAGACCTGGGCTGAATCCTGGACCATTTCGCCCGGGGTTTCTTCCAGTTGCTTCGTCGAGAGGGAGATCCGCCCACGTTCGGCGTCTAGGTCAATGACCATGACCTTGATCTCATCCCCGACGTTGAAGACACTATGGGGAGTCTCGATATGGTCATGGGAGATTTCAGAGATGTGCAACAGGCCCGATACCCCGCCGATGTCAATGAATGCACCGTAGGGCTTGATGCCCCGGACCCGGCCCACGACCACCTGGTATTGCTCCAGCTTGTTCATGCGGCGTTCCACCAAGGCGCGGCGGTGGGAGAGGACCAAGCGGTTGCGCTCTTCATCCACTTCCAAGAACTTCAGGGGCAATTCCTGGTCAATCAATTCTTCCTTCGGCTCCTTGGTACTCAGGTGCGAGCCGGGAATGAAGCCACGCAGACCTTCGATACGGACCAAGGCCCCGCCCCGATTGACGGCGAAAATCTTGGCACGGACGGTCTCATCCTTAGATTGGAGGGCACGGACCCGCTCCCAGGCTTTCATGTATTCCAGACGGCGAATTGAGAGGGTAAGCTGGCCCTCCTCGTTCTCTTCCGTCAGAATAAAGAATTCGCGCACATCCCCTTCATTGACCACTTCTTCGGGGTTAACGACCCGGTTAATAGACATCTCTTGAAGCGGTAAAAAAGCGGCTGTCTTCGCCCCAATGTCAATCAGGGCACCCCTCGGTTCTAGGCTGAAGACCGTACCATTTACAATATCGCCGGGGCTGAAATGATAGTCGTACTGCGATAGCAGACGCTCAAAGTCTTCTCTGGTAAAACCAATGTCCGTGGTCTGGACCAAGGGATTCCTCCTGATGGGAAAAAATAGGGACAATCCCTAGTATGCCACAAGTTCTCAGGCAATGTTGCATACCTACTAGACAAGCAAGAGGAATGTCTGTATTCTAGGAAAGTGCTTCTGGTAAAAGTAGCTTTTTACCACGGAAACTGTGAGGCTCGGCTTCACAAGTCCTGCACACCTTTGCTAGACGTTGTTGCCGCGTGGCGGTGTAAGACAGGGTTACTCATGGGACGCTCATTGAAGAAGGGGCCATTCGTTTTGGTGGCACTCCTACGCAAAGTTGACCGTATGAATAGCAAGAACGAGAAGCGTGTGATCAAAACTTGGTCACGGGCTTCCACAATCTTGCCTGACTTTGTGGGTCATACCATCGCTGTCCATAACGGTAAACAGCACGTACCTGTGTATGTCACTGAGCAGATGGTGGGTCAGAAACTCGGGGAGTTCGCTCCGACCCGTATTTTTAAGGGTCACTCGGGTGGTAAAGACAAGAAGGCCAAGCGGTAATCCAGGAGACCGATCATGCCCGCTACCGATGAACGGCTCGAAGCCAAAGCCATTGCCCGCTACATCCGCATGTCGCCGACGAAAGTACGCCGGGTCCTTGATACGATCCGGGGCCGCACCTATCAAGACGCGCTGATCATGTTGGAATTTATGCCCTACGCCGCTTGTGAACCGATCCGCAAGGTGCTGGAATCAGCCGCCGCCAACGCTGAACACAACCTCAACCTTGATAAGGGCGGCCTCATTGTCAGTCGGGCCTTTGCCGACGGAGGACCGACCTTGAAGCGATTTAAGGCCGGAGACCGGGGCCGCGCCCGTCCGATCCGTAAGCGCACCAGCCACATTACCATTGCGGTCGCCACACCCGAAGAGGAGGAAAGCTAATGGGACAGAAGATTCACCCGATTGGGTTGCGACTGGGCATCATCCACTCGCACTCCTCCCGTTGGTTTGCCTCGCACTTGAACTACAGTACGTTGCTGAAAGAGGACACCAAAATTCGTGCCTACATCACCAAACAATTGGCGAGCGCGGGTTTGGCGGGGATTCAATTAGACCGCAAGGCCGAGCAGGTGGAAGTAACGATCCGTACTGCCCGTCCTGGGGTGGTGGTGGGCCGGGGCGGGGCCGGAATTGAGAAGTTGCGCGGGGAACTTGAAAAGCTTCTAGGTCGTAAACAAATTCGTATTAACGTTCAAGAAGTTCCCCGCGCCGACGCTGAAGCGGCCTTGATTGCCGAGTACATCGCCAGTCAACTCGAAAAACGGGTCGCTTTCCGCCGGGTTATCCGCCAGACGATCCAGCGTGCCCAACGCGCCGGGGTCCAAGGTATCAAGATCATGGTGGCTGGACGGCTCAACGGGGCGGAGATTGCCCGGACGGAGTGGACCCGCGAAGGCCGCGTTCCTTTACATACCCTCCGCGCCGATATTGATTACGCCGAGGGCCGTGCCCAGACGATCTATGGGGTAATTGGGATCAAGATTTGGATTTTTAAAGGTGAAGTCTTGCCCACCGAAGACCGGCAGGCTACCGCCCCGAACCAAGCCCCTCCCAAACGGCGCAAAAAACTACAGTATGACGTAGCAGCGGAAGAGGGGTCCTAATCATGTTGATGCCCAAACGGACAAAATTTCGGAAACAACAACGCGGGCGCATGGGCGGCAAGGCTACCCAGGGCAACCGGATTAATTTTGGTGATTTCGCCTTGGTCGCCCAGGAACCTTGTTGGATGACCGCCCGCCAGATTGAGGCAGCCCGTCGCGCCATGATGCGCTTCATGCGTCGGGGCGGGAAGGTATTTATCCGCATCTTCCCTGATAAACCCGTGACCCAACGCGCCGCTGAGACCCGGATGGGTTCAGGTAAAGGTGCGCCGGAATATTGGGTGGCTGTCATCAAGCCCGGTCGGGTCCTCTTTGAGATCCAGGGCGTTGAAGAGATTACTGCCCGTGAAGCGATGCGTTTGGCGGCTCATAAGTTGCCGATTCATACCCGGTTCATGACCAAGGCGGACTTCCCGGCTCCGGAGACGACGACTTTGACCGTGGAACCCCTAGCTCCTGAGGTGGAAGATGGCCCTATCGAAGATTAGTGAGTTGCGGGAACTGAGCGATGAGGACGTGCGCGAAGGTATCCTCTCCTGCAAAAAAGAACTCTTTGAACTGCGGGTCCAAAAAGCCACCCGTCAGCTAGAGAAGGTCCACACCTTGGTCCATGCCAAACATAAGCTTGCCCAGTTGATGACCGTGGCGGCTGAGCGCAAAAGGAGTCTTCCCAGTGGCTAAGAAAGAAAAAGTAGGGGTGGTCGTAAGCTCTGCCATGCAGAAAACGATTGTCGTGGCGGTGGAGAACCGTTCGCCTCACCCCAAATACCGCAAAGTCATTGTCCAAACCAAGCGGTTCAAGGCCCACGACGAAGAGAATCTCTGTAAGACGGGGGACCGGGTGCGGATCTTAGAATCCAAGCCCCTCAGCAAGACAAAAGCCTGGGTGGTCCTGTCGAAGTACGATCCGCAGGGTCAAGAGATTGTACTTTATCCCGACTTGATGCCCGTCGCTGCTGTAATTCAGATGGCTCCTGAACCGACGGTCAGGCTAGAACCCACGCTTCAAGAGTTAGCCGCCATCGAACCGCTAGCTGAAGAAACCGTGACTGCGTTAGTAGTAGCTGAAACGGTCGTCGAGTTGGAACCGACCGTTGAGACCATACCTGAGGTAGCAAAGACCTATGGGGAAACTATCGAACCTACCCCTGAGGAGGAAACCCCATGATCCAGGTCCAGACTAGACTTGCCGTTGCTGATAACACCGGGGCACGGGAACTGATGTGTATCCGCGTCCTCGGCTCCACTGTGGGTAGTAAGGGCTTGACCACTGGCGGCGGTGGGGGCAATAAACGCTACGCCGGGGTTGGGGATGTGATTGTAGCCGTCGTCAAGGATGCCCAGCCCAATATGCCCGTCAAAAAATCCGATGTTGTCCGGGCCGTGATTGTCCGTACTGTATCTTCGATTCGACGCTCTAACGGCATGACGATCCGGTTTGATGACAACGCTGCGGTCATCCTTAAAAAAGACGGCAACCCGATGGGCACCCGTGTTTTTGGTCCGGTCGCCCGTGAACTGCGCGATAAGAACTTTACCAAAATCATCTCGTTGGCCCCGGAGGTGTTGTGATGGCAACTAGTAACAGTAAGCCCCACTTCAAGATCCATGTCAAAACCGGTGATACCATCCAGGTCATCTCTGGCAAATACAAGGGCAAAGTCGCCAAGATCCTGCGCGTCCTTACCGAAACTTCCCAGGTGGTCGTGGAGGGGGTCAACCTCGTCACCAAGCACGTCAAGCCTCAGGGCGAGCAACCCGGACGCAAGGACCGCAAGGAAGGGCCGATCCATTCCAGCAAGGTCATGCTCTACTCCGAGAAGCAGAAGACCGCTTCACGGGTTGGGTTTCGGGTGACGGAGGACGGTCGTAAGGTCCGTTACCTCAAGAAGACCGACGAAGTCCTTGACCCCAAACCTAGGAGTTGATTATGTCTGTCACAGCTATCAAAGAAGCGACCCGACTTAAGGGAATTTACAACACCATCGTCGCGCCCCGGCTCAAAGAACAGTTCAAATACGAGAACATTCACCAGATCCCACGTCTGACGAAAGTTGTCATCAACCGGGGGGTCGGAGAAGCTGGTGCCAACGCCAAGGCCCTTGATATTTCGCTTAAAGAGATCGGGATTATCACGGGTCAACAACCCGTCATTACCCGTGCCAAAAAAGCCATCGCTAGCTTCAAGGTCCGCGCCGGGATGCCCGTCGGGATCATGGTCACGCTGCGGGCTGACAAGATGTACGAGTTTATGGACCGCCTGATGAATATTGCCCTGCCTCGGATTCGGGACTTCCGGGGGGTCAACCCCAAGTCCTTCGACGGGCGTGGCAACTGCACCTTGGGGCTGAAGGAACAGTTGCTTTTCCCTGAAATCAGTTACGAGAGTGTGGACAAGATGCGGGGTATGGACATCATTATCTGTACCACCGCGCCCAATGATGAAGAGGGCCGTGCGTTGTTGACGGAACTCGGTATGCCCTTTCGCAAACCCTAGGAGTAGCAACCATGGCTAAGACCTCAATGATTGAGCGCGAAAAACGGCGGTCCAAGCTAGTCCTCAAGGAAGCCGATAAACGCCTCGAGATCAAAGAATCCCTCCGCACTGGAGAGGACCCGATGGTGGTTCAGGAGCAACTCCAGAAACTCCATCGTAATGGTGCCCCGATCCGTCTTCAGCGGCGTTGTTGGAAGTGCGGTCGTCCCCGTGCAGTGTACCGCGACACGGGTTTATGCCGGATTTGTTTTCGGGAGATGGCCCACGACGGATTCTTGCCCGGTATTGTCAAGGCCAGTTGGTAGGAGAAGCGCATGAAGACTGCTGTAAACGCCCATGTCACCGATACTGTTGCCGACCTGCTCACCCGTGTCCGCAACGCTAATATGGCCCGCCACCAATCCGTGCGTGCCCGTGCTACCCGCTTGACCCGCGATATCGCCCGTGTCCTCTATGAAGAAGGCTTCATTCTGGGCTACGAAGAAGTGGGTGAGGGCATTGCGGCCCAAGTCGAACTCTTCTTGAAGTACAAGGGTCAGCAGCGCAAACCGATTATTACTAACCTCAAGCGCATCTCTCGCCCCGGTCTCAGGGTCTATAGTAACCACCGGGAACTGCCCCGGGTGTTGGGAGGGATTGGCATTGCCATTATCTCCACCTCCTCGGGGGTCATGACCGACCGGGAAGCCCGTCGCCGGGGGATTGGCGGCGAGGTCCTCTGTCACGTCTATTAAGGAGTCGCTATGTCACGTATTGGTCGCCGTCCTATTCCGGTCCCTGCCAAGGTCAACATTACCCGCCAGGACCAGCACGTCACCGTCAAGGGCCCTAGGGGTGAATTGTCACTCACGATGGTGGATGCGATGAACCTAGTTGAAGAGAATGGCATTCTCACCGTGGAGCGCAAAGATGAGTCCCGCACCTCCCGCCAACTCCACGGCTTGACCCGTACCCTGGTTGCCAATATGGTGACAGGGGTGACGACCGGGTTCTCCAAACCAATGCAGATCGCGGGCATTGGCTATCGTCTCCAGGTGCAAGGTAACAAGCTTCAAATTACGGCTGGGTTCTCCCACCCGGTCGAAGTCGAGTTGCCCACGGGTATCACGGTGGAAATTGAGGCAAAGCCCGGTCCCATTGCGGGCACCCGTAACCAGCAGGGATTTAACTTTGCCGTCAAAGGGATTGATAAACAATTGGTGGGAGACGTGGCGGCTGAGATCCGCGCCCTGCGTCCGCCTGAACCCTATAAAGGTAAGGGTATTCGGTATCAAGGTGAGCGCATTATCCTCAAAGCAGGTAAGTCCGGCAAGAAATAGCTGACGTACCGCTGGGCTATGATAAAAACCACATCCTCAAGGTGTCCGATGCGTCCCTTTGTTGCCTTGACCCTGGCTGTGGTATTGGGTTGGAGTTACCCAGTCTTGGCCTACCGGACTCTGGTGAGTGTCCCCACTGAAGTTAGCTCCGGTCCGGTGCAACTTATTGGGGTATCGAGTAGCCTGCAAGATACTAAGCAATCCCTCAATAGCCTCTGGGATACTACTCTTACCCTACGCCGCGAACCTACGCCAGACTTGCGCCTAATTAGTGAGGTCGAGTTGGAACTACTCTTAATGGGTAGCCAGGGTGAGACCATTGAGCGAGTGGTCACGCGGGTCAGCATCAGTGGTATTTGGCAGAATAATGAAACTCGTCAGGTGCGCCTAGTCCGCAGCTACTTGGGCTGGCCTGCCACCGGACTCCAGGGGCGTGTCCTCCAAGTCAAATATGCGACGGGGGAGCCTTGGCTGGAACCGGTGACGACAGTAGTTACAACGGACCTCGTCCCGCCGGATGAAAGTGAAGAAGTCAGCATTAATCCCAGTGCAGCCGACACGCCCTATATCCCGCCTACGGTCCTTGGAACTGGCGGGAGTAGTGGCGGAGGGGGAAGTCCTGCGCCTGCGGTCCGTCCGACCCGTCCCCGCGCCGTCCGTCCCCGGCCTACAGCGGCTCCCGCGCCGAGTAATCAGTCTATCAACGGCAATCGGACGGCTACGCCGCCTAGTCCCTTCGCGCCATCTATTTTTAGTGGTCCTGGCGCAACGGGTACTAGTACGAATGGCAATACGAATAGCAATACCAATCGCACAACTCCGCCCGGTGCGCCGGTCCCCGGTTCAATTCCAATTGGTTCATCTCCGCCGCAACCCGGTGGGGATGGCGAGCGATGAGACTCGCCTTAATTGATTACGGGGCCGGGAATTTGCACTCAGCCCGTCGTGCCTTTGAATTTGGGGGTGCCACTGTAGAGGTGACAGCGGACCCAGGGGTGTTGGCTCAGGCCGATGGATTGGTTTTACCGGGGGTAGGGGCTTTTGACCCGACCATGACCAAGCTAGAGGGGCTGGGGTTACGAGAGGTCATCTTGGCACAGGCCCGCCGTAAACCCTTACTTGGTATTTGTATCGGCCTTCAGGTGCTTTTTGAGGGATCTGAGGAAGGGAGTCGGCCCGGTCTGGGCTTGATCCCGGGGGTCTGTCGTCGCTTCCACCCCGAACCCAGCCTCAATGTGCCCCACATGGGCTGGAACCAGTTGGAGACCGTAGCCAATCCGCTCTGGACTGGGTTGGCGGAGCGGCCCTGGGTCTATTATGTCCACACGTACTTCCCAGTACCGACGGACCCCAGTGTGGTAATTGCGCGGAGTCAGCATGGGCATCAGTTATTCTGCGCGGCAGTCCAGCAGGGACTCGTCTGGGGCACCCAGTTTCACCCCGAGAAATCCAGTCAGGCGGGATTACAGATTGTCCGTAATTTCCTGAGCCAAGTCGCCCAGACTGCCCTCAGTCACTGATGATTCCCTGATGATTCCCTGGGCACAGTTGCGGGGTCAGGAGCGGGCTGTCCAATTACTTACCCGTGCCATAGCTCTAGACCGGGTAGCCCAAGGTTATTTATTCTGTGGCCCCCAGGGGGTCGGTAAGGCGCTAGCGGCCCGTCTTTTTGCCCAGGCTCTCCTACAAGATGACCAGTCTCAACCCCCGGACTTGCTCTGGCTGGAGCCGACTTACAAAAAAGGGGACCGACTCTACACGGCTGAGCAAGCCCAGGGCCTAGAATTCACCCAACTCCCTCAGGTCCGCCTTGAACAGATCCGGAACGCGGGTCAATTTTTGAGCCTCCGTCCTTTGCGGGCTCTTCGTAAAGTGGTGGTGATTGAGGGGGCGGAGACGATGCAAGAAGCCGCCGCCAATGCCCTACTCAAAACCTTAGAAGAACCCCTGGGTGCGGTCTTGGTTCTCCTCGCGCCTCAGGTCCATCGGGTCTTGCCCACGGTGCGGTCCCGGTGCCAACTGGTTCCCTTCTATCGGTTGTCCGATGCCCTAATCCGTGAACTAGTTGGCCCCAATTACCCGCCGGAAGTTATTACGATGGCCCAGGGTAGTCCGGGGGAGGTAGTCCGGCTCGCTCAGGAGCTCGCCCGCGTCCCGCCCAAGCTCCTGGATGCTTTTTTACCGTGGCCCCGGCAACCCCTCCCGATGTTGCAGCTAGCCCGTGAAGTTGAGGGACTGGACCTCAAGGCCCAACTTTGGCTGGTGGATTATCTGCAACAAAAACTATGGGCGCAAGGTGAACAGAAGGCTCTCTTGCCCCTGGAGCAGTTACGGAAACGGCTGACCCGCCATGTCCAACCCCGCCTCGCCTGGGAAGTCGCCCTCCTTGAAACTCTGTCTGCCCCCCACTATCCGGTACACTGAAGGGCGGCGACGGTGTAGGCGTTGATCCTCTCAAAAAATCCTCTGTGGCAGTTCAGCCGTCCCCATACGATGATTGGCACGACGTTGAGCGTCCTGGGTATCCTAGGCGTTTTTCTGGCGGAAACTCAACGGATTAGTGATTCGGTCCTCTGGGTTCTCGGTATTGCTCTCGTCAGTTGTCTATTGGCGAATGTATACATTGTCGGGCTCAATCAACTCACCGATGTGGCAATTGACCGCATCAATAAACCCTACCTGCCCCTCGCCCAAGGGACCCTGCAACCCGAGCAAGCCCGCTGGATAGTGGGGGTTTGTGGTGGCGTCGCCTTGGGGCTGGCGTTGCTACAGGGGGGATTCCTGTGGGGAACAGTGCTCGTTAGTATCTTGATTGGGACCGCCTATTCCTTGCCGCCCTTGCGTTTGAAACGGTTCTCAGGCTGGGCTTCGCTCTGTATTTTGGTGGTGCGTGGCGTAGTAGTTAATTTGGGGCTTTATGGCTATTTTGCTCAAGCTCTGGCTCCTTCTGTAATCTGGCCCCCCCGTCTTTTAGCTCTAACAGTGTTTATGGTGATTTTTGGTATCGTTATTGCTCTATTTAAAGATATCCCCGATACCGTAGGCGATAAGCTCAATAATATTCAAACGCTTTCGGTCCAGTGGGGACGGACGGTGGTTTTTCGACTGTGTATCGTATTTTTAGTCCTTGATTATCTGGGGTTGATGGCTTTTGGGCTGGGGACGACGTTCTGGAGTCCGGCAGGAATAGTCTTATTGATTGCCTCCCACGTCTTACTGCTGGGGTGGCTCGGCTACCAGAGCCGGACGGTTAGTCAGTTCACGGAGTTTTATCAATTTATTTGGCGGCTATTTTATTTGGAATACCTGCTCTTTCCCTTGACCTGTCTGCTATGAGGAACCCATGACGCAACCCAAGGCTGTGGTCCTGCTCAGTGGGGGACTGGATTCGAGTACGGTCCTCTACGGGGCCAAAGCCCAGGGCTATCAGCTTTTTGCCCTCTCCTTTGACTACCAGCAACGCCACCAGCGTGAACTCCAAGCGGCCCGAGCTATTGCTCACCAAGCCGGGGTGACGGAACACCGCGTCATCCAGTTTGACCTGCGCCAGTGGGGAGGGTCGGCTTTGACCGGCGAGACTGCCATACCCCAGGACCGTCCCCTGGCTGTGATGGGTGAGGGTATCCCCGTCACCTATGTCCCGGCACGGAACACGATTTTCTTGGCCTTTGCCCTAGCCTATGCCGAGGCAACGGGGGCGGGGACGGTCTTGCTCGGTGCTCACATTCAAGACTATTCGGGTTACCCGGACTGCCGCCCAGACTACTTAGCGGCAATGGGCGAGGTCTATCGGCTCGGGACCAAGGTTGGACGGGAGGGACAACCTATTCAACTCATTGCCCCCTTAATCCAACTGAGTAAACGCGAAATTATTCAACTAGGGGACCGCCACGGGGTGCCTTGGGCCTTGACCTACAGTTGTTATCAAGGAAGGGAACTCGCCTGTGGACGCTGTGATAGTTGCCTCTTGCGCCAGCAAGCCTTCCAGGACCTAGGCCGCGAAGACCCCATAGCCTATGACACCCCCAGTTAGTTACTCCGCATTGAGCGAAAGATGGCAGATTAGAGATGAGATATCTTAAAAGTAGCTCGCTGGTGGTCTTCATGAATCGTCTGTTGCTCCTACTAGGTACGCTATTTATCCTTTCTGCCCTACCCATCCAAGCTGAACCCGTCCCGTCTGAATCTGTCCCGACTGAACCCATCCGAGTTGAACCGGCCCAAGCCGCACGGATTAGCATCTCCCCCACGGAATTAATCCGGCCCCGGACCCTCCCGATGCTCTGGAACCAGTTTTTTGCCGATGATACCGATAATGTCCGGCCCGGAGTTGTCAACGAATACAAAGTCGCAGTCCAGCCCGGTCAGACGCTCTATATTAATGTCATTGCCCTGGATGTCGGGCGGCGCAACCTCGTCTACATCCATGTACCCGAAGCCGCCACGGATACCACGGCGCGGCCCCGCACCTACCGTTGGTCTGGCAATGTCCCCGGCAAAACCGAACTCACCCTCCAAGTCTGGAGTGAATGGGATTCTCCCTATGTGCTTGAAGTGACCCGTAAATGATGATTTAAAAGGGGGATTGTGAGTACTTTTTAAAATCTGTTTCCTCCTTAAGGGCAGCTAGGGAGGATCGCTTCTGCCTTGGTTCCCCACGAGTGGGGCGGAGGGGCCTCCTTGCTGAGGCAGCGCATAAGTCGGGGACTGATGAGTATAGGTAAACTATAAGAACACTGAACACGGAGTTTGTCATGAATATTCTATGGCTCGCACAAGCTGTGGAAAGTAATAAACCAGCGGATGTGGCAAGTCTAATCACCACGTTTGGGCCAGCCGGACTTTTCACTATTTTGCTACTCATTGCCTCGCCCTTTCTATCCTCTTCGATGAAAGAAGCCCATAAAGATGACCGCCAAGGACAGGCACTGGTTTTTCAGGGGGTGTTTGTCGGGGTCTGGGTTGTGATTGCTGGTCTCACACTCTATATCGTTTGGGCCTGGAATCGGGCGACCACTCAAGAGGCGATGATCCAGGGTGAATTCTCTGACCTTGTCGCCCCCGCCAAAATTACTAGTAGAGCGTTTCGGAATGACCCTGCTTTATTCCTTAGTTCAGAAGTGCAGGAGAATGGACGGATTACCTACGCATGGCTGCTCTTACCAGGTAAAAATCAAAAAATTAAGTTTTTTCTGGACCGCACCCCGCCTTGTAATCCAAAGAGCATTGGCGGGAGTGATGTTTGTTCAGAGGCTAACAATATTACCAAATATGAACTGATGATCCATCCTGACTTCTACAAGAATAAGGTACAGATTGACTACGATTCAGAAAGTAAAAAGCTATTTCTTGCCAATTCTGAGGAACCCGAATTACTCCAAATTAAGTCCTTGGATGACCGTCAGGAGCCGACTGAAGATGACCGTCAAGAGCCGATAGTGACGGGAAGCGCATTGGATAGTTCACTTTTCGCTTGGTTGAAGCAGGTCGGGGTAGCCTACGCTCAGTCAGCCTTACCAGCTAATAAGGCGAACGACTACAACAAGCTTTTGGAAGCCGATGACCTCAACATTCGGCTGGATGCCCGCGCCAATCTCGCCGCTGAGGGCCACAGTGCCCTTGGTTATATTCAAAAAATTCTCAGCAATCCGCAAAGTTCCTATCGCTTGCGGTTGGGGGCCTTGACTGCCCTCGGTAAGATGGACCGCAAAAAAGATGGACTCAATCCTAATTCCCTCAGTGATCAAGCCCTGACCAATGTAATTGAGGCTAGTGCTGATCCCGATAGTGCCCTGCGACGAGCAGCGCGGGGTGTAATTTCCAGGGCCTACAGTCCAGAGATGGCAAAAGTCTTCGAGGAAGTTCTCACCGAAGCCAAGGCCGAATCGAGTAAGGACCAAGCCCAGAGACTTGATGACCTCGCTTGGTCCGGTTTGCAGATGTATTACCAAATCGGGGTTGAGCAAAAAGATCTATTCAGAACGCGCCGGGATGAACAGCAGATCCAAGCGTCCTTGCAAGCCTTTGCGCGGGGCTGGCAATTACGGTCTGAAGCCAAACCAGAAAGTCAATATATCTTTGCCAAGGCCCTTTATGGACACGGCTTGGCTCTCCATGACCAATCCGTAATTGCCAAGAGTCCAGCTTCGAGCAAAGCAGCCCAGGCAAAGTTTCGAGAGTTCATCGGCTTCCTGACGCAGGTAGGCCAGAACCGCTACCCCTACCCGCACCACCTTACCCAGGCAAAAAATTACATCATTAACCCTGTGGCGGCGAGTTTGAGCTAAGCCAGCCCTGCCATCTGGTCTGTTGCCCGAATGAGACGGTCAGTGATCCCCGGCTCAAAAGCGGAGTGTCCCGCATCGGGAATGATATGAAACTCAGCCTCGGGCCAGACTCGGTGGAGGTCCCAGGCATTTTTGAGAGGACAGATTACGTCGTAGCGGCCATGAACAATCACTGCCGGGAGATGACGAATCCGATTTACATTTTGTAAAAGCTGGTCATCAGTTTCAAAGAAGCCCCGGTTGACAAAGTAATGACACTCAATCCGGGCAAAGGCGAGGGCGAAACGGTCCTGTCCGAAGCGGTTGAGGGTCGCCGGGTCCACTTGTAATTTACTGGTCGCGCCCTCCCAGGTACTCCAGGCGCGGGCGGCTTGTTGACATTGCTCGGGGTCCGGTCCCGTCAAGAGCCGATGGTAGGCCGTCACGAGATCATGGCGTTGGTCAGGGAGAATGACTTTCACGAAATCCTCCCACAGGTCTGGGAACAGGTTAGAGGTCCCTTCCTGGTAGAACCAGTCAATCTCGGCCTTGCGTATTAAAAAGATCCCGCGCAATACCAAAGAACGCACCCGCTCAGGATGGGTCTCGCTGTAGGCCAAGGCCAAGGTGCTCCCCCAGGACCCGCCAAAAACATGCCAAGTCTCAATCTCTAAATGGACCCGCAACTGCTCCATATCAGTCACTAGGTCCCAGGTCGTGTTCTCCTCTAGACAGGCATGGGGGGTACTTTTGCCACTGCCGCGCTGGTCAAAGAGCACAATCCGGTAAACCTCAGGATTAAAGAAACGACGCAGGGTACCCTCGGTCCCGGCCCCCGGCCCGCCATGGATGAAGATGACCGGCTGCCCCGAGGGATTGCCGGAGACTTCGTAGTAAATTGTATGCAGCTGGGAGACTGGGAGTAGCCCCTGTTCATGGGGCGCAAGGGGCGGGTAGAGGGTACGCATGGGCTGAGTCCAATTTCTTTTAGTTTAAGGGCGGGACCTGCCAACCTTTGAGGACCGTGGCTTGTTCAGTTGGAGTCAAATTCTTGCTCTGGAGGAGGACCCCGAAGCGGCCTAATCCGGTGGGGTCCATCAAGCGGTGGATGGCTTGGTGACGCTGTAAGCCTTGGTTAAGGGATAACGTCGCGTCGTCGCGGAGGTCTGCCAACCGCTCGGCTAAACCCAGGGCCATCAAAAAAAGTCCCTGCTGGGTAAAACCAAGTTTCTTCAGGCCACACTGCTTTCCGTAGCGTTCGAGGGCGGTGAAGTCCACATGGGCGGTCAAGTCCTGTTCCCCCAAATACTGATAGGGATTGCTGTTGGTGGTGTGCTGGTGATAGCAGAGGAGGGTCCCGGTGGTGCGCCCTGGGTGATAGTAACGGGGCGCAGCATAACCATAATCAATCGTCAATAAGTAGCCCCGCGCCAGATGCGCCGCCACTTGGTCAAGCCAGTCCAAGGCCGCCAAGTTCACCTCACTCTGATAGCCCGTGGGATAACTGTCAAGCTCCACCCCAATCAACGCAAAATATTCTGCCAGCCGGGGGGTGGAAGGCTCGCCGAGAACCTCGGTGAAGCCATCGCCAACCGTGACGTAAATCTCCTGTAACCGCCCGTCCTGGATCTGGAAACGGTGGACCGGGAACGCATCCACCAATTCATTGGCGAAAAAACAACCCGTCACCGTCCCCCAATCCGTCCCCAACCAGCGCACTGGCTGCCCGACCAATTGCTGTTGTTGTTGACGGGTCAAAGCCGGGGACCGCTCAACAATGGCGTAGTCTAGGTTCTGATAAAACTCTGGGTGGACGCGCTCCAGGTAGACCAGGATATCCCGCGCCAATAACCCCTGCCCCGCCCCCATCTCCACAGCGGTGAAATGCGTCAGCCCCAACACCTGACCCATCTCAACTAACTGTTCAGCTAGCAATTCCCCGAAGTCAGGACCGACATGAGGCGAGGTATAGAAGTCTCCACTTTTACCAATCTGGGTCCGCTGAGCACTGTAGTAGCCATAGCGCGGTTCATAGAGGACGTAATCCATAAACTGGGCAAAGGTAATGCGCTGGTTGGGTTGCTTGTGAATCCGCTGCACGATGAGGTCAGCGAGGGTCTCAGACATCGTTTGGTCCCTGGAAGTATGCTTCCCAGGTTGCCACCCATTGAGCGGCGATGGGTGTACCTTCCGGCGGGAAACTAGTAATAAAAGTTTTATCCGTGGTGGGGTCGTAGGGTCCGGCCTTGATCTCCAGTAGGGCCGTATCAGGGGTAAGGGCGACGAGGGTATGGTAGCTCCCGGCAGTAAGTTCTAGGCCCTTGGTTGCTCCGGTGGCACTGAGGCGAATAGCGGTTTCCACCGTCCCATCCTCCGTCAATGTCAAAAACCCCAATTCTCCTTGGAGCACCAGAAAAAACTCAAAACCCCGCCCGTGGCAGTGGGGCCGCACGTAGGTCCCCGGTTGTAGGACATTCACAAACCGTTGGATCGATTCCTCTAATTCATGGAAGTTATAGTTTTGGCGCAGACGGGGCTGGGCACGGGCCGCTGTTGCCGTCTCATTAAGCAGGTTTTGGGTAAGGAGTTTGAGGGGCTGCATAGTAATCCCGAGCAGTGGCTCCATGGTACTTTTTTGACCTCAAAAAATTACTCCATACGAACAAATTGCTGTTGATGTAGGCGAGTAGCTCTGTAGATGGAGCAGGAATGATAAGTTCTGAACTCAACTTGTCTCCCCAGAGAGAGGGGGACCGCTGAGCTAGCCCTTACTTTAAGGTCATCTTGTTGATTGAGGCTTAGACATGAACATTTTGGCTTGGATCTTGTTGGGGCTAATCGCGGGCGCGATTGCCAAAGCTGTCTATCCCGGCACTCAAGGCGGCAATATCTTCAGCACGATTATCCTGGGGGTTATCGGTGCTTTCCTGGGCGGGACCCTGGGTGTCTTTTTGCAGACGGGCCAACTCGCCTTGGCTTCACCCAGCTTGAGTATCACCGGGATTGTTGTTTCGGTGCTGGGCGCGATGCTGGCGATTTTCCTCTGGGGCCTCTTCACCCGTCGGTCCACCCCGTAAACCGTTTTACTTTTTGCCTAGACCCGGGAAACATCCTGGGTCTTTGTCGTATCAGGGTCTATCTTTAGATAGAACTTTTTAGGGATAAATTTAGGTTAATTCGATATAGCTGACTCCCCGTGAATTCTAGCTAGACAATTTAAGGAGGAGGGGTTGGAATTTAAACTGTTTTTTAAAAATTTGACGCTAGTACGGCACTCGGTTTTGGCAGGGCTCGTGAGTTTAGTTTTTTTTGCCCTGGCTGGGTTTGGGATTGGGCACCACGAGATGTGGCTTGATGAACTCCAGGCATGGCAGATTGCCCGGACTAGTAACTCCCTAGGAGAACTCTTTGCCAACCTGCGCTATGAAGGCCATCCTGGGCTCTGGCATCTGGGCTTATTCCTACTGAGTCGGTTCTCGCCTGAGCCTTGGCTGATGCAGGTTTATCATCTGTTCTTGGCGACGGCGGGGGTGTATATATTTGTCCGCTATGCACCTTTCACCAGCTTGCAACGGGTTTTGTTTGTGTTTGGCTATTTCACTTTTTACGAATATGCCCTGATTAGTCGGGGTTATGGGCTGGGAATGCTACTGATATTTATTTTCTGCGCTCTTTACCAAGCTCATAAACCTTATCGGTGGCTAGTTCTAGTCTTGGTCTTACTGGCAAATACGAGTGTCTATGGACTTTTGATTGCTTTGACCCTCGGTTTGGGGTTGGTTCTGGAACCTGGTTGTCGCGCCAAACGCTGGTGGCTTGCGACAGCGGTCGGGGCGTTGGGGGTCGTCATCCTCCAGGTCCTCCCGCCGCCGGATAAAGTCTTCGGCGGGGATTGGCAGTTGCGGTTTGACCTCCCGTACCTAGCCCAGATCTTGAGCGTGGTTTGGCAGAGCTATCTCCCTATTCCCCAATTCACCCTGGAGTTTTGGAATACGAACTGGTTATTGGCGGCTCCGGGGGGGTTGGGCTGGGCCGCCTTGGGTTCCTTAGGCCTGGGGCTTACTTCCTGGCACTACCTTGGTGGACATCCCCTAGCGCGTCGGGTCTATCTACTGGGTTCTAGTGGGGTCCTTTTATTTACCTACTTGGTCTACTACGGTTCGCTGCGCCACCACGGACACCTGTTTGTGTTGTGGATAGCGTGTTTCTGGTTGAGTGCCAAGACTCCAGCCCCTGCGGGCCGAGACCAGTTCATCAACGTGGTCCTAGGCGTTCAAGCCGTGGCAGGAGTCCTGGCTTTTAGTCTGGATGTGCGCTATCCCTTTTCGACGGCTCAGGCTATGGCGCGGTTAATTCAACAACAGGACCCAGACTGGCTCCTCGTCGGCAGCCGTGACTATGCCCTGTCTCCAGTGGCGGGCTATCTGGACCGGGCCATCTATTACCCGGAGAGTGGACGCTTTAACCGCTTTGTCGTCTGGGACCGCGAACGTCAGCAGGAGTTGAGTTTCACCGACTTGGCCCAACGCGCGACAGCGATGGCTGACCAGCAGCAAAAGAGTGTCCTTCTTGTGGTCAACTACGTCCCCATCACCTTTAATCGCACCTTACCCACCGAAGAATACATCTGGTCTAGTCAACCGCTGCCCTTACGTCTGGAACCCCTGCCGGTTGACTTACCGCCCAGCATCCTCGGCGATAGTGACTTCCGGCTGTATCGAATCAGGCCCCGCTAGTCATCACCATTGGACCTGTGGGTTTGGGGAGTATTTGGGTGGGTTCAATCGTGACCGCTAGTACCCCACCAGGGAGGGTCGCAGCGGCGGGTAACTTAATGAAGACCGTGCCCTGGGGACCGGGAGTAAAATCACCCCGCGCCTCGGGTTGGTTTGCAAAGACCCGCCACAAGCGATAAACCTGACCCTCCGTCAAGGGCGGTAAATTTTGGAGGAGGAGGACAGCCTCACTCGTGCCTGGGGTAATCAGGATGCTCCCGGAAGCTTGAGCCCCCTCTGCCATACCTTTCATGGTGACGAGTTGGGTCTGGGGCTGCTGGAGCATCGCTAAGACATCGCGCTCCTGAGCTAGTTGAGCCTGGGTGGTCGTCAAGCCCTGACGCAGTTGGTAGTTATCTAGACCTAATACGACTACGCCGACCGCCGCCAAACCGATTAGGGCTTGGGTCCAAGGGAACTGCCGGACGGGTGGAGCCGTGGCTTGGGCGGCTTGGAGGATACGGGCGCGTAGTGCAGGCGTAGGTCCCGGCTCAGTATCAGGTAGAGCATAGGGCAAGAGTCCCAGGGTCGCCTGCAAGCGTTCTACCTCGGTATCGAGGGCGGGTTTTGCTTGCAGGAGTTGATTAAATAGTTGCTGCTCCTCGGGGGAGAGGTTCCCTAGGACATAACCAGCAATGAGTTCCTGTTCGGGTTGAGGGAATATAGTCATCCTACAAAGTCCTGCAAGAGTTGACGGAGCTTGAGTAAGCCTTGACGGGCGCGGGTTTTGACCGTACCCAGGGGGGTATTGAGGGTATCGGCAATCTGCATCTGGGTCAGCCCGTCATAGTAGGCCAGCTCTAGGACTTGCCGTTGATTGAGGGGGAGTTCCTGGAGGGCAGCGCGGACCTGGGTGGAGCGTTCCCCCAAGGCGGCGTGTTCAAAAGGGGTCGTTGGGGGGGTAGGCACATTCTGGCTCCACTTCTGTAAAAAGCGCAGGTTAGAACTCCGTGAGCGGAGACGGTCAATGGCCCGCGAACGGGTCAAAGTCAACAGATAGTTACTCAGGGAACCCCGGTTAGGGTCGTAGCCCTGATTCTTCCATAGCATCAAAAAGATTTCCTGCGTCAGGTCCTCAGCTTCTGAGACATTGCCCAAGACGCGCAGAGCCAGACGGTGCACCAGCCCCCCATAGCGGTCATAGAGGACGGATAAGGCCGTAAGGTCGCCCGCCTGTAAACTCCGAAAAACCTCACGGTCTGGCGTAACTGGCATCGTCAAACCTTTTAAGAAAACTGGGGCGGTAGGGTCATCATACCGGAGCAAGGATGCCAAGGTCCCTCCCCAAAAATAGCTGAATCAAACCCGCGACAATTGACCTTACTTGACCTGACAACATCCACAAACTCCGGGGGTCTCACTATTGGAATACGCGCTCAGGAACGGCATGGATTACATGGGTTCACAGCATTGACCAATCAGCCCTCGTTATGACGCCATCTGTAAACTTGCATGAATGAGGATGTAACAGGTGGTTGGGTAGAACGTAACATTGAGGAGTAAACCTTGGGTAACACCAATGACCGCTACTCTTGAACGCCGCCAAGCGCGCTCCCTCTGGGGTCAGTTTTGCGACTGGGTTACTTCCACCAACAATCGCCTCTACGTCGGCTGGTTCGGCGTCCTGATGATCCCCACCCTGCTGACCGCTATCACCTGCTACGTCATCGCCTTCGTGGCTGCCCCGCCCG
>Ga0163154_10002127_pt1 | contig 29396 bp, 29 predicted proteins | sample OliLakLV19MP9P1_FD_148649 | JGI IMG/M metagenome (GOLD analysis project Ga0163154, IMG submission 148649) | Freshwater microbial mat bacterial communities from Lake Vanda, McMurdo Dry Valleys, Antarctica - Oligotrophic Lake LV.19.MP9.P1 | ecosystem: Environmental > Aquatic > Freshwater > Lake >... | reverse complement strand
GCCTACTATAGCACCTTTCATCGCTCTGTCAATTCCCATCTTTCTGCGGGCTTATTCCCGTTTGCATAGGCTTTTTTGTCTGAGCGAGCGCTAATATACCACCCCCGCATATCCCCCGTCAAGGGCAATCTTACCCAAATTCATACCAAAATCATTCAATTGCCATAACCAACTCGGAATCTGTGTCTGGTATAGGCGGTTTTTCGGGATTATGCCCTTTATCACCCAAAAGATCCTTCACATAAACCTCTTGGATAATCACCATCACGATGACCAACAACGGACCCGTTAGCAAAATTCCTAGCACCCCAAAAAACCCTGCGGCGACAATTTGTCCCAACAAAAATAACACGGGCGGAATATCCACAGCACCCGATGTTAGGATTGGGGCGATAATTTGACCCTGTATAAACGACACACCATAAATAACCAACACGATTAAAATAAGCTTATCGGGTGCTTCTACAGAAGCCACCAATATCGCAACCAACACCGCCAACAATTGCCCAAAATTGGGGATAAGCGAAAATATTGCCGCAAGAACAGCTAGGGCGATGGCTTGTTGAATTCCCAAAATAGCTAAACCCAGATATGTCCCCAAAAAGGTGATACCCATACCGATGAATTGCGAGATAATCCATCGGCGCAATAAATAATCTATGCGCTGTAAGATATACTCTACCCGATGGCGATACCATAAGGGAAAAACCCTAATAAACCCTTTGGTATATTTATCTGGCTCTGCCAAAAAGAACATGGTCAGAAATATCACGATAACAAATGTCAATAGTGTATTGGCAATACCGGTGATAAATGGCAACACAGACCCACCCAACTGCCCTACCGCATTGAGCACCTGCTCTGCCAAGCTACGAATGGTTTCGGAATCTATCTGAAACGCCTGTGTATCAAAGTTAACCAACGATACCCGATAGGTAAATGGATTCACACGCAGGCTATCCAGAGCAACGCTACTGGCTTGTGGGGAATTGAGGCGTGGCAGATTGACAAGAAAGGGATAGCTCTCTTGCAATTGACCACTATTCCAATATTCCACCACGCGGTCTACACCCTGCGCGATACTCTCGCCTAGTCGGATAGATTGTGATACAAAGGTAGGCAAGAGTAAGGCGGTAATGAGATATAAAATGACCGCCCCACCAACCATGCTTAAAGCAATAGCAGGTGTGCGCCCAACCCGCAATCGAGCCAATAAGCGCACAGGAATAGTAACGAGGATAACAAGAATAATCGCCCCCAATCCATAGAGCAAAATATTGCGGATATTCCACAATAAAAAGCCCACCAATAGGAGCGCCAACGAAATCCAAATCCAGCGAGAACTATTAAAGTTCGGCATTAAGGGTGTCTTCATTAAATCTATCTCAACTCTCGTGAATATTAATTATCATCTGATTTATCGGTTGTAGGTGGTTGCGCGGATTTTAAGATTACCTGCCATTCTGGGTTATTATCATCAGCTTCATCGGTAACTACCACAGGTGATGGTGGCGGTGGGAGAACTGGTTGTTGCGCGATAATCGGTTTTGGTGCAGGCGTATCGCCACCTTGTGCATTGAGCGCGATAATTGGGTCTTCTGCATAATTAAGTCCCAATTGTTTTTTGACCACATGGTCTAATTTGCGCCGAATCTCATTTTGTTTTTGGATAATATTGGCATTCTCTTGGTCAAGTATCACCGATGCTTTGACAACCACCCGCCCGCGCCGTTCATCAACATCAACATCTAACGATTTTATCCCGCCCACTTCGTGTAATGCTTTGTGGATTTGTACTTGAGCAATATCGGGGCTAATTCCCGTCACTTTACCACCCGTGCGGGAGATGAGTCCGTCTATCCCCTTTTCTTCTTGTCTGCCATTTAAGACGCGGTAGGCATAAAAGCCAAATACACCATATAACCCACCCAAAAATAGCAGGCGCAAAAAGACATTGATGCCTTCTACAAATTGTTTGATGCTTTCTGGGGCAACCAGCGTAATTGTTAGAATGGCAATGCCAAACAGCAACATGATTAAGAAAAAAATTCGCCTTACATTATCCCAAAAATCGCGTAATCGGTTTATCATCGTTATTTTATCCCTTATAGCGCACAATCATCACAGTCATATCATCGAATGGTGGCACTCCCTCACAGAAATGCTCTACGTCATCAACTATTTTACGCATAATGATGGCGGTTTGTTGCATCGCATTTGCCAAAATAATTTGTCGCAATCTATCCATGCCATACGGCTCACCATGCGGATTTTCGGCTTCGGTGAGTCCATCGGTGTAATAAATCATCATATCACCTGCTTCCATCTGGATAGACAGTTCTTGTACGGGGTTATCTACTTCCCAGCCCAATGCCCTGCCACCAATGGGGAGGATGGTAATATCGTCTTTATGCCGACTATACAGCAATGGCGGATTATGCCCCGCATTGACATGAATACTCTGCCCATTTTGCAAAAATAGGCTGTGATAAACCGTGACAAACATGCCACTAGCGACATCTTCTACGATGAGGTCATTGGTACGGCGGATGGTCTCTCTGGGAGACAATCCCGCATAGGCGTTGGCACGAATCATCGTGCGCGATACCGCCATGAGGAGCGCCGCCCCTGCCCCTTTATCGGATACATCGGCAATCACTACACCAAAGCGGTCATCTGCTAGTTTGAACGCATCATAAAAATCGCCTGCCATCTCTCTGGCGGCTTGCCAAAATGGGACAATTTCATAGCCAGCGACATTGGGCATGGTTTGTGGCAAAAGTGCCTGCTGAATTTCGCTTGCCATTTGCAATTCGCGTTCCATACGCCCTTTTTCCACTGCCACCGTATAGAGTCGCGCATTTTCTAGGGCAATACCTGCCTGACCAGCCACCGCGCTCAACAAATCCAAATCGGGTTGGGTAAAATTGCCCGATTTCATGGACGTGTCCACATATAACACTCCCAAGAGGCGACCCTTCACCATCATCGGCGCACACAAAATAGCACGTAACCCGCGCATGATGATACTCTGCCCTGCCTGAAAGCGGCTATCGAATTGGGCGTTGTTGGTGAGCAAAACCTTGCCTGTGCTAACAACCTCACGCACGATGGTAGTGCTATATCCCTCTTGATTGAGTGTCGCTTCGTCTACACCCTTCACAACCAATGTACGCAACTCCCCGTCTTCATCTGCCATCATCAAAAATCCGCGTTGGGCTTTGGTGATGTGCATCACAGAATCCATGATGTTGTTGAGCGCGACATCAAAATTGAGTGATGAAATCATCTGACCTGTAATTTCATAGAGGGTTTGCATGTGTTCTGGGGTAAGTTTGGGTGTTTCGGACATGATAGCAACCTTTTGTGATTGTTGAACCGATTTCTATACCAAAATTCATTATAACGCTAAGTAACAATTTGGGCTAGGAATTTATCCTCATTATAAGGGTAATCGCATCAAAATTAAAACAGGCTGATAGTATGAATTTTTCACAGAGGGCGTTAGACGAATGGTTATCGTGCATACGCCAGATTCTCGTTATAATGGCGTATGTGTTTGTTCACCTTATCATAAGGAGTTTTTTATGCCCAGAGTCGCATTTGTCTCGTTTACCAATCTCACACCATCTTCTGAATTAACCGGTCATTGGGCAAAAATCGCCCGTAAAGCCGAAGAAACGGGTGAGAAAACCTATGTTAACTCAGATTTTGAGATGCTCATAGCACAAGCCAATTTGCTCGAAGAAGCAGGTATTATATTAGAAAATGTGGGCTGGAATGACCCAGAAATTAGTTGGGAAGCCTATTCTGCGATTGTAGTGCGAACAACATGGGATTATTTTCTTGCCGATAATTATCCTAAATTTTTGGCATGGTTTGACCGTATCGAAAAATTGCCGGTTTGGAATCCTATCGCAATTATGCGCTGGAATATTGATAAGCACTATCTGAGCGAATTGGCAACATTGGGCATACGGATTCCACCATCGGTATGGGTCGAAAAAGGCGACAAGGCAGTTATTGCCGATATTATGCGCGAACAAAACTGGACGAGTGCCGTCGCCAAGCCGTGTGTTGGTGGTGGGGCATACGGGTTATTGCGCTATGACACCGTTGAGCAAGCAGAGGCAGGTCAAGCTGAATTTGAGTCGGCGGTGGCGGGATCGGCATTATTGGTGCAAGCCCTCATCCCCCAAATCACAACAGATGGCGAATGGTCATTTTTATTTTTTATGGGGTCAGATGGCACGCCACAATTTAGCCATGCGGTGCAAAAAATCCCCACTAGTGGTGATATTCGGGTGCAGGGCGGTGTGAATACACCACAAACCCCATCTGATGCGTTGATAGAACAAGCCCGTGATATGCTCATGGCGGCACAAAGCCTATTCCGCACACCGTTGTTATATGCGCGGGTGGATGTGGTGCGGGTGAATGAGGGTTTGATGCTGATGGAACTCGAATTGATAGAGCCTTATTTCTTTTTTGTAGAAATGGGCGAGGATAATGCACCCGCAGGACGGTTTATCCGCGCCTTGCAGGTCGTTTTGGGATGAAGTAATAAACTGTGATTAGGGGGCAGGTGTAAAAATATCGTGCAGGACAATTTTTAGGTTGGGGAATAAATCTGATGTGAGTATATCTGAAATACCATAACGAAAGGCTTCCCCAGCCTGCTTATGCTGATATAAAACGTGTTGGTCTGGATGAATAAGCCATGCTTCATCTGACCCTGCCTCTAAATAGCGGCTAATTTTATTCAGTTGTTGAGCATAGGATTGCCCGCGTGAAATAACTTCTACAGCTAAAGCGGGTGCGCCGATAAAATCACTATCAAACACAAAATTTTCTGGAAAAGTCTCTTTACGAATGAATGATAAATCGGGTACATAAGCAGTGGTGATGCTTGTATTTGTTTTTGTGATGATATATCGAAATCCATCACTATGAACATAGCCCAAATGATGTAATTTTGCGTATGGCTTGAGCAGGTCATATAAATTTTCAATAATTTTATGATGCCAATACGTCATGGCTCTCTCCCCTAAGATTATTTGCCCATCTTCGATTTCTACACGATTATCATCATATTGAGCATCTAGCATCAACAAATCGGCTTGAGTAATTATTGCTTCCAGCATTTTGTCGGTCATCGCTCATACCTCTTATCCTATTTCCATCATTATATATCGGTTTTTGTGGGGCGGTGCAAATGCTCCGCATCAATTTTATGTTATAGAACAGGCGTGAAAATATCATGCAGGACAATTTTTAGGTTGGGAAATAAATTCGATGTGAGCGTGTCTGAAATATCATAGACAAGTGGCATATCACCATCAACAGTATATTGATAAACCACTTGTTTATCGGGATAAATAAGCCATGTCTCTTGTGTTCCCGCTTCAAAATAACGGTCAAGTTTGCTAATCATCTGTTTGGTCGTTTGTCCTTGCGAAATAATTTCTACAGCTAAATTGGGTGCGCCAAAAAAATCGCCATTCCAATTAAAATCATCTGGAAAACGGTCTTTGTGGACATAAGATAAGTCCGGAACATACGCCCGTTGGATAGATTCACTTGCTCCAACAAGGATATAACGCGCTCCATCTATCATCACTTCACCCAGTTTATGGTCTTCAACAAATAAGCTAATCCGACTAAATAGTTTTTGAATTATTTTGGTGTGCAACCAAGTCATATTTCTCTCCACAAAAAAAATTGTGTTATTTTCGACTTCTACCCACAAATTATCATGTTGTTTATCTAACAAAAGCAATTCTGCTTCTGTAATCACTTTTTCCAAAATTGAGTCAGTCATGCCAACTATCTCCATCTTTTTACATCATTATATATCGGTTTTTGCGGGGAGGTGTAAATGTTCCCAAATGCCTTCTGCAATTTGCCATACGGCATCGGGCAGAGCAATTTTCTTGGCATTTTGGGCATATGCGTGCCAGATGCGCTCATCCATCAGCCATTTTTCGAGGATATTCGCCACTTGTTTAGGACGGCTGGCATACACCCCTGCCTTGTTATCTACCACATGCCACACATTACCATCTTCTTGCCCAGGGATTTTACCACTGAGTATCATCGGCAATCCCGCGAGTGTCGCTTCGGTGATGGTGGCGGGACCGGCTTTCGTGACCAAAATATCTGCACCGCGCATTTTGACGTGCATATCGGTGATGAAGCCATAAATATATGTGGGTTGATGCCACTGCATGGCTTCTAACGTGGCTTTGCGCTCCTCATTTTTGCCCGCAATAATGACCAATTGGCACTTGAGTCGTTTATCGTTAATCGCTGTCGCCGTTTTGAGCAATTGCCCCATGCCATCACCACCAAACACCAACATCACCACAGGCAAATCGTCTGACCAGCCATGCTCATGGCGGACATCTGCTTTATCTTGGGGGGAATCGGTAAAATGGGGATGCACAGGCAAACCTGTTACGCTCATACGATGAGGAAGCAATCCGAGTTTTTTGCCACGTTCATAAGCGCGTTGGGTGGGCAAATACGTGTGATGAGCGCGTTTTTCATACCAGAAACGGGGTGTAGAGACCAAATCTGTCACAACAACCAAAAAGGGGATGGTCATTTTTTGCGCCATATATGCATACATCGAAGGAGGCGTGATGACCGAGTGAACACTGATAATCATATCGGCGGGATGGTCAACGTACATCCTTTGTAGGCGATTGTGATTGGTGATATACAACCAACGGCGCACGATGGGCGCAATGAAGGGCAAATTGGCAAAATAATAACCCAAGCCCCAGAGCCATGGGGTTTTGTTGACCATCTCTGGGTACATTTCGGGTTGGATATTCATGGGATAGCGCATTTTGCGGTACACATCCACCAATTGAATATCAAAGGTATCGCGTCCATATTTGCGATAGAGGGCTTCGCCGATGGCTTCGGCGGCAGACCGATGCCCACCGCCTGTATCTGACATGAGAAAAATGATTCGGTGCATATAAGGTTATCCTAAAACGTCCATCATTATATAGGTGTGATTATGCGTTATAATTATGATGATGTATAGGATATAGGGACAACATAAGCCGTTGCCCCTGTAAGATGTTATTGTATTTCAGTTATTTTTATGCGTGAAAATGTCATTTTTGCGCCATCGCCATAATAGATGACCAGTTCATCGGCAAAAATTTCGTAGGTGGTCGCTTTTTCTAGTCCAAAGAAGAATGACCCTTCTTGTGCCGATATTGATTCATCCACACACGCCATTAAGGTGCTAACCACCTCGCTAAAGACGATTGCGCCTTCATTGATGCTATAGCGTCCGCCATAACTATTACACCCACCAGACCCCGATACACGCATATCATCGCCAAAGGTGAGTGTAACTTGGCTACCCGCTACCATAGGGGTGATATCATCAAACGAGACCAATTGCCATGATGTGTTGGCAAGCCGATACACCCGCTCAAATGTTAATTGACCATCGGCATAATCTATCCGCAGAATTTTATCGGTCTGGACAAAGAAGCTGGTACTACCCAACGCACTCAGATAGGCACTTTCTTGGGTCATGATACCCTCTGCCATGCACGCCATTTCGGTGCTAAACACATCAGAGAAGGTGATATTGTTGCTCATGAGAGCATAGCTTCCGCCATAATGGTTGCATCCGCCAGAACCCGATAGGCTCAGGTCATCCCCAAAAATTAGTGTGATTGGATTTTCGCCAATGGCGACTGTCTGCTCGCCAGATACACCATAAGACACCAAACGCCACTCGGTATTCTCTAGTTTGAGTGCCATAAATATCAATTGTCCCCCTTCATAGGTGAGAATGAGTTGGTCATCGGCAATTTCGTAGGTGGTGACGGTTGATAGTGCCTGTAGATATGCCGATTCTTGTTCCATCACACCATCTGCCTTACATGCCATCATAGTGCTGATTGCCATCTCAAATGCAATTGCACCCTCGTTGATGGTATAGGCGCTCCCATAATTGTTGCATCCACTATAACCAGAAACGCGCATATCATCCCCAAAAATTAGGGATAGGGCGCTATCCATGAGGACGGGTGTCTCACCATACGAGACCAATTGCCAGCGCGTGCCAGCTAGAGGGTCTGTGGGTTCTTCTTGTGCCGATGTGGTAGCCGATGTAGTGACTAATCCAAAGAGGAATAACAGGGCTAGAACTGGTAATATTTTCATTTGATGGTTTCTCCTAAGTTTTACAATCACGATATGTCTATAACGATGAGAAGCGCGATTTTGTTCCAACAAATTTAGCCTGTTTGGTGTAAAAAGACCTAGCATTGCATTGATAAATAATGGGGATGAACGACATCCCCTTTTTTAAGGTAAACTAGGGGGCATGGTGTATAAATAATATATTTCTTAGAATGGAGTTCTTTTATGAAAGCAGTCATTCTCGCAGCAGGACATGGCACGCGGTTGCGCCCTGTGACGCTCACAATGCCCAAGTCACTCGTGCCAGTTGCCAACAAATTTCTCATTGTCTATGCCATAGAGGTCTTGCGTAATGCGGGTGTCACCGATATTGGTGTGGTGGTCAACAATCTCGTCTCCCCTATTGTCCAAACATTGGGGACAGGTGAGAATTATGGGGTCAAACTGAGCTATATCGTCCAAGAAGAGCAAAAGGGACTGGCACATGCCACGGCGCTTTGTCGTGATTTTGTGGGCGATGAGCCATTCTGCATGTTTTTGGGAGATAATATCTTCCAAGATAAGCTCCAAGACTTGTTGCAAAATTTCGCTACCAGCGATGCACAAGCCACGCTTGGTTTGGGCGAAGTCAGCGACCCTACCCGCTTTGGCATTGCAGAAATTAAAGATGGTCAGATTTTGCGTGTGGTCGAAAAACCCAAAGACCCCCCATCTAACCTCGCCATCTGTGGCATTTATCTGTTCCGCAAGTCTATTTTCGATGCCATCAGCAAAATTAACCCGTCCGCACGCGGTGAATACGAAATTACCGATGCTATTCAGGTATTGCTCAATGAAAAGCAAAAAGTGATTCCTTATAAAGTCAATGGCTGGTGGATTGATGCAGGCAAGCCCAATGCCATCATCGAAGCCAATCAGTTTGTCTTGGGCGATATGCCCTTCGCCCCCAAACCAGAAGGCGACCTTATTAGTGGCAAATCTGAGGTATCGAGTCGGGTGATTTTGGGCGAAAATACCAAAGTGATAGATAGTGTAATTCGCGGTCCCGTAATTTTGGGGAGCAATGTCATCATCAAAAATAGTTATATTGGACCCTACACATCCATTGGGGATAATGTGACGGTAGAAAACAGCGAAATTGAAGCCAGCATCATCATGCAAAACTGCACCATTCATGGCATCCCCGGACGGGTAGATTCTAGCCTAATTGCCGATAATAGCGTGGTGACATCTGCCAACCATATCATCCCATCCACCCATCGCTTTATTCTGGCAGAAAATAGCTACGTGCAGTTGTGAGGGATATATTTTGACCGTATTATATCGAGGCTTAAAGCGCGTGCATTGGTAAAATTGGACACACCCTAACGGGGTAGATGGTAGCGGAGCATAGGGACGCTATACGCACTGCGTGCTAATCGTCCCGTACAGGTCACGGAGATTTTCGGGATGTAGGGACGACCTTCTTGTCGTCCGTTAGCCTCGTATATCCGCCCTATGCTGATGCAAAAATGTCACAAAAATTGGCAAAACAACTACGAATAGACCTGTCTTGATAGCCCCAAACACCTTTTTTAACACAACTCATATAGAGCCTGTCTTGACGCATAACACATCCCTATGTTATCGTGTATACAAACAACTTTTCCGATTAGACAAGTCATATAACAGGAGTCAAGAATGCCCGATATTGCAGAACGTGGTTACGCAAAGTCTGATGTGTTGGTCTCTACCGATTGGGTAGCAGAAAACCTCAATAACCCCAATATGCGGATTATCGAATCCAACGAAGACCCACTCCTCTACCCCAGTGGACATATCCCTGGTGCCGTGCAAGTAGACTGGACACAAGACCTCAACGACCTCGTTGTGCGTGATTATATCCAAAAAGCACAGTTTGAGGCACTGATGTCACGCATTGGTGTGACCAACGACACCACCGTGGTGTTTTATGGCGATAAAAACAATTGGTGGGCAACATACGCCTTTTGGGTATTCCAATTATTTGGACATACCAACGCCAAAGTGATGGACGGTGGACGGCTCAAATGGGAAAAAGAAGGACGTGAACTCACCCGCGCTAATCCTACCTATGAAGCCACTAGCTATGTCGCCCAAGACCGTGATGATACCAAAATCCGCGCCTTCCGCGCCGAAGTGCTAGAACACATCAAGGCACAAAAACCATTAGTGGATGTCCGTAGCCCACAAGAATTTTCTGGCGAATTGCTCCACATGCCAAATTATCCCCAAGAAGGCACATTGCGCGGTGGTCATATTCCTGGGGCGCAAAGTGTCCCGTGGAGTCGTGCCGCCAATATTGATGATGGCACATTTAAGACCGCAGAAGAACTCCGCGCCATTTATGAGGGCGAAAAAGGCTTGAGTGCCAACGACAACATCATCGCTTATTGCCGTATTGGTGAGCGTAGTAGTCACTCATGGTTTGTATTGACCTATTTGCTGGGCTATAGCAATGTACGCAATTATGATGGTAGCTGGACAGAATGGGGCAACTCTGTCGGTGTGCCGATTGAAAAAAGTGTCTAATCTGGCGTAAAATAAACACATAAATTTGTAAGGGCGCACAGATGTTGCGCCCTTGTGCATTAAGGACAAAGCCATGACCGATACACCAACCAAATTACAAACACTCCTATCCGATTTTGCGGTACTCACAGACCGTCGTGAACGCGCCGAATACCTCATCGAAATTGCCGATAGATTTGCCGATGTGCGTGTGCCAGCCGATATTTCTATCCGCCCCCACCCCGAAGAAAATCATGTGCAGATGTGCGAATCCGATGCCTATGTCTGGGCGGTTGACCAGCCAGATGGCACACAAAAATATTATTTCGATGTCCTCAATCCACAAGGGCTATCGGCAATGGCGCTCAGTGTCATTTTGAGCGAATCGCTCAGTAATCAGTCATTAGCCGATGTCGCTGGTGTCAAAAGTGACATTGTATTCACTATTTTTGGGCGTGAAGTCGCAATGGGCAAGGGACAGGGACTGATGGGTATCGTCAATCTGGTGCAATACGCCGCCAAGACAAAACTCGGCTAGAGTTCACTACAATCCCACATAAAGCCACACCGTTCACAGCGCACTTTGCAGGCACGGCGCACCGTTGGCGCGGTGCAATTGGGGCATACGCTCGATAATGTGTAATTGGGCAACGGCGGGATGGGCATTTTTGGGGGATGTTGGATAATTTGGGGTGATTTTTGTTTTTTATCCATAGACAATCCTTTGAGAAAAATCAAAAACGGGCGATTATGCCCGTTTTTTGATATAGAGGCGACGACGGGATTCGAACCCGTGGATGGAGCTTTTGCAGAGCTCTGCCTTACCACTTGGCTACATCGCCATTTCATTTAGTATATGAAAATTTCCATGCTATAGCAAGGATGAGATTTGAGTCCATACTTGCACAATCGGGAAAAAATCGCCACAATATGGGCATGGATGAAGAAAAAAATACCCCAGAACAAAATACTCCCGCCGATGATGAATTGGTGGATACCCCACAAGATACGCCAGAGCCTCTGACGGAATCTTTTGATGACGATATAGCACTATTGGCAGATGAACCAGACGAAACACCCGCCGATGACGACTTATCGTTTTTTTCTGATGACCTCGATATCGAATCGGCGCTGGCATCAGTCGCCAATTTGAGCGCCGTTATCACAGACACCACCGAAATACTCCAAGTCGAGTCGCAACCCAAATCTGCCCCCAAAGAAACAGTCGCCCCCGTCTTTGAATCCAACTTTCCGCGCCCACCGCTATTCACATTGGAGCGCGGACAAATGCCATCGGTCATCCCCGCGTTGGCACTCATGGCTATCGGCGCGGGACTCACCTTTCTGCTCATCACAGGGGCAGAATCGGTCAATATGGGCTTGGTGGGGCTACTCGCCATTGGCGGGGTATGTGTGTTATTTTTGTTGATATGGCTTGCCAGTGGCAGATGGGCGCGTGGGGCGTTGTTTTTGGCGCTGACCATCGGCATCACCACAGGCATATTGGTCTTTTTATCCCAAACCGCATGGGGCGTAGCAGGCTTTCCGCTTTTGGTCAGTGGATGGGGTGTCGCGGTCATATTAAGCGGATTTCTCTCACCAAAATACACCGCGCAAGGGTTATTTGTCGGGGTGTTGTTGATTGTCATCGGCGCGGTGGGATTTATTGTCACCACAGGACTATTTCCCAGTGACCTCATCCCCGTTGTGAACCAATATGGCGCGATTGCGGCGGGAATCGGCGCAGTATTATTATTCATGCCTGCCATTTTCAAACGGCATCGCTAACCATGACACTCCGCATTGCCATTGATGCCAGCAAGACGACACTCGCCAAGACCACAGGCACAGAATATTATGCCCGTGCGCTCATCAATGCCCTCATCCGCGCCAACACACGCCATGAGTTGCATTTATATTTTCGAGATGAGCCACCCGCCGATTTATTCCCCCAAAGCCCATTGGTGCATTATCATGTTATCCCCTTTAAGCGGATATGGACACATCTCCGCTTTGGCTGGGAATTGTGGCGCACCCGCCCCGATGTGACCTTTGTCCCCGCCCACACACTGCCCTTTTTCTTCCCAAAACGGGCAGTAGTAACCGTACACGATTTGGGTTATAAGCATTTTCCTCATGCCCATCCCGCACGGGGGCGATTTTATTTGGATATGACCACCCGTTATAGCGCGTGGCGGGCGCAGTCGATTTTAGCCGATAGCCGAGCAACCGCCGATGATTTGACCCGTTTTTATCACACATCCGCCGATAAAATCGCGGTGGTATATCCTGCGGTGCATGGGCTAGAGATAGCGCCCGTGTTGCCCAATCATCCCGCGCTCAAAGACCCCTATTTCTTATTCATCAGCACATTGCAACCCCGCAAAAATATCGCCACCATCACAGAGGCATATCGGCAATTCCGAAAAACCGCCAAAAATCCGCCGAATCTGGTCTTAGCAGGGGCAAAAGGCTGGTTATTTGATGAAGCATGGATACAAGGCGAGGGAATTCACCACTTGGGGTATATCAACGAAGCGGATAAGGGCGCGTTATATGCCCATGCACGCGCATTGGTGTTTCCATCCTTATATGAGGGATTCGGATTCCCCATTTTAGAAGCGATGATGTGTGGCACGCCAGTTATCACCAGTACGACATCCAGTTGTCCAGAAGTGGCGGGGGATTCTGCCCTGCTGGTGAACCCAACGAACACGGATGAATTGGTGCAGGCGATCCATCGGCTACATAACGATGAGGTGTTATGGGCAGATTTGCGCGATAAGGGGTATAAACAGGCAGGGCAATTTTCTTGGGAACGCACCGCACAGCAAACATTGGCGATTTTGGAAAAAGTAGGGATGAAAAAATGACCCGCTTGCGTTTTCTCATCATCCAGACGGGCGATATTGGCGACCTCATCGTCTCGACACCTGCCCTATGCGCTTTGCGTGAGGCACATCCCACCGCGCATATCACCCTCATGACCACCTCGCACTCTGCGCCTGTGGTGACAGATACGGGCTTGGTGGATGAAATAATCCCGTTTGACCGTAGCCAATTCAATAGCACCACCGCGTTTTTTCGTCCAAAAAATTTACGGCGGGTGTGGTCACTCCGCAAAAATAATTATGATGCGGTGCTATTTTTCCGTCACTTCACGCTCAAACTCGGCACGCTCAAATTTGCCTTTATTGGATTTGCCAGTCGCGCCAAAAAGCGCATAGGGCTACAAAATGGCAACGGCTGGTTTTTGACCGATAGCCTACCCGATAACGGCTTTGGCGCAAAGCACGAAGCACAATATTGGCTAGAATTGGTTGGGTTGGTTGGCGGGAATACTACCCAATACCCGACAAAAGTCCATATCGGTGCATCACCGCTCCCCAAACCACACGGCAAAAAACGGATGGTCATTCATGCAGGCAGTGGCGGATATAGTCGTGCACGCCGTTGGGATGTGGAGAATTTCGCACTGGTGGCGGATGAACTCCATGCCCGTTATGACGCACAAATCGTTATTGTCGGCGGAAAAGGCGATGATGGCATTGCGCTAGAGGCGTGTATGACCGCGCCTGCCGTGAATCTGACAGGGCAAACATCTCTCGCAGAATTGGCAGGTGTGATTGCCGATGCCGATGTGTATATCGGCTCAGATAGCGGTGTGATGCACCTCGCCAGCGCGGTGGGTGTGCCGATGGTGGCGCTGTTTGGTCCGAGCAATCATCGCGCATGGGGGGCATGGTCGCCCAATGGACAGGTTATCATCGTGCGGGGCGCGAGTGAATGTAGCCCATGCAGTTATGTGGGGCATGGCATCGGCTCACGCGAAGGCTGTGTGGCACGGACGTGCATGAAACTCATCACCCCACAACACGTTTTGGATGCAGTAAACATGCTCATCAACACCCCACCCACCCCCCATTATGTGGTTGCTGATGATAATCCCCTGTCATTTTCGGATAGGTCATGGACACGCCAGACCATTCTCGGATTGCCCGTAGACGGCATCACCTATGACCAGTGGATGGACACGATTGACGGGTGGATAACCCATAGCACCCACTGTCATCATGTATGCACGACCAACCCCGAATTTATGATGATTGCCCAAAAAGATACGATTTTCGCGGGGATTTTGCGCCGTGCCTCCATTTGTGTCCCCGATGGTGTGGGATTGCTTTGGGCGGCGAAACGACTCGGAACACCTCTCCCACAACGGGTTACAGGGTCGGATGGTGTGCCACGCATCGCAGAAGAAGCAGATAAACGCAGTTGGAAACTCTTTTTTCTGGGCGCGGGTGAAGGCATCGCCCAAAAAGCCGCCGATATTTTGCAAAAAAAACATCCCAATTTGCAAATTGTTGGGATATATGGTGGCAGTCCAGCGCCCGATGAAGAAGAAGCAATTGTGCAGATGGTCAATGATAGCGGGGCAGATATTCTGTTTGTGGCGTATGGTGCGCCCAAGCAAGATTTGTGGATTGCCCGCAATTTACCGCGCTTACAGACCAAAATGGCGATGGGCATCGGCGGGTCATTCGATTTTATCGCGGGAATCGTACCCCGTGCGCCCGTTTGGATGCGGAATTATGGATTAGAATGGTTGTATCGGTTATATTTGCAACCCAGTCGCATGGGTCGCATGACACGCCTGCCCCGTTTTGTCTGGGCAGTCATACGGCGCGGTAGACGTTAGGAGCTAACCCTATGACAATCATCATTATCATCCTCATTTTTCTATTTGGCGGATGTGGCGTTTCGATGGATTTATTCCATTCAGACCCGCTACCGCCCATCGAAGCCACCCCAACACCATCAGCAGAAGGTGGCGTGTGTACCCTCACCATCCGCCAAGCACCAGAAAATTCGTCCACCCGTATTCCGCCCACTGGCGAAAATAATGGCGCACCGTTGAATATTCAGGTCGCCTATTGCATGAATCTGGGGACATTGCTTGTGGGCGATGAGTGGCAATTGCGCGTGCGTGCCATAGATATGGGATTGGCTGTGTATTATCTGACAATTACCAATGATGATGGTGAAGAACTCACCATCCGTTATAACCCTACTCAGCCAGCCAACTTTGAATTCAGCTCAAATTTGAGTGCATTGACGATGGTGAGTGCCACCACCTATAATCAGTGGGAAACCATCTTCACCCTGACATCCACTGCAGTGGATGTGGTGGAAATATCCCTATATGCCAGTGGTGAAGTCCATTATGGCTATCCGGGACCCGCCTCATGGACAATCACCCCAACCGAAACATTTTTCTTAGCCATCAACGAGTAGCCGATGACCCATATTATCCCGCGCCCAGACAGCCAAATTAGCACCGACCTTCAAGACCTCACCTTCAATTTTATGTTGGCGTTACCGGGTCGTGCCAGCAGTCAGCACACGCAACGCGCCTATTTTCGGTGGGTAGACACTTTTTTAGTGGATGTGGCGGGGATGAAACCCTCAACAGGTGATGAACGGCTCAAACGCATGATGGCGCTCCCTGTGCCAATTTTGCAAAAGGCGCTCACACCGCCCCAAATACGGGCATGGTTGGGGATGTTGGTCAATGGCGACCAGCATAAACAAGCATTAGGTCAGGCACGGGCGGCAATCATCACCCTAGCGGATTTGATGGCAGAAGCGGGTTGGATAGACGATTATACAGTGGCATCGCTCAGTCGTGTGCGTGTTCCGCGTGCAGAAGAAGGGCAACGCCCTGGCAAATGGCTCTCTATTGATGAAATTCATGCGATGATGAGCGCCAGCCGTAGCATCGCCACATCAGAAGCACAAGCACAACGCAATGTGTTGGTGATGACCATGCTCTGCACCCTCGCGCTACGTCGTGAAGAATTATCACTGGCAAAATGGTCAGATTTGAGTGTGCAAGACAACCGTCCCATTTTGCGCGTGCATGGCAAGGGGCGCAAATCTGCCACCATAGACCTACCGCGTTCTGTTGTAAATGCGATGGAATCTTGGCGAAAATTCTCTAAACCAGCAGACCGCAACACCCCGATTATTCGACGTATCTGGAAAGGTGGCGGGGTAGCTAAACAAGGTCTATCTGCCGATGGTATTTGGTATATCGTGGGGGATTGCTCAAAATATGCGGGGATAGACCATGTTGCCCCGCACGATTTGCGCCGTTCTGTGGCGGGCGCGTTATTCAATGCGGGTGTGCCAATAGAAAAAATCAGCCAGTTATTGCGCCATAGCAATATTTCTGTGACAGAACGCTATCTGAATAAATTGCCACAAGCTAATATGGGCGCGGTATTGATGAGCGACTTGCTAGGGTGGGATGATGCCGATTGGCTAACCAGCACCACCCCACCCGATGAGAATTAATGTTTACCGATTGCGACCATATTGCTCATGACTCGATACCCAGTCGGATGATGAAATTGCCGCCGCCAACGATAATTCACCCGCCAGCACCACCCCCGCGATAATTTCTGCCAGTTTATTCACCGTACCACGCCCATAGCACCCCATCAATTGCAAGCATTCTTTTTGGGTCGCCAAACTCGTACCACCACCATGTGTGGCGATAATCAATGAGGGGATGGTGATGGAAATATACAAATCACCATCATCGGTCAATTCGGTATAGACCACACCCGCCGATGATTCTGCCACATTTGCCACATCTTGCCCTGTGGCGATAAAAATGGCGGTGATGGCATTGGGCGAGTGACACCCATTGTTATTTGCACCCGATAAAAACGCGCCAACATTCGCCACACCTGCATGACGATGCAAACTAGCAGGTTCTACCCGCATGACATGATTCAACACATCGCGCTTCACAATCGCTTCGGCGGTAACACGCTTGCCCCGTGTACGCATAATATTGACCTGCGAGGCTTTTTTGTCGGTGGCAAAATTCGATTCCAAATAAAAATGTTGAATAGGTTCTTTATATTGGTCTAAAATCCAGCTACACGCCGCAAATGTCGCACGTCCCACCATGTTCTGACCAGCGGCATCACCTGTGGAATAGTTAAAGCGTAAAAACACAAATTTATTGGATAAATAGGGGTCAATATACTGGAGTTTAGCCACACTAGAGGTAGATTCCGCCTCAATCCGAATTTTATCAATATGGTCATTGACCCATTTCAAAAATTCACGCCCTTCAAGCGCATTGTTGAACACAAACACGGGGGCGCGTTGCATCGAATCGCCGACTACCGTACATTTTGCCCCGCCACTCAGGTTAAGCACCTTAATCCCACGATTATAAGATGCCACCAGCGTGCCTTCACTGGTCGCCATCGGCACAATAAATTCACCTTTGGCGTGTTCGCCATCAATAAGGATGGGACCCGCACACCCGATGGGGATTTGTGCCACCCCAATAAAATGCTCCACATTGCCTTTGGTGATATGGGGGTCAAACGAATATTCTGCTACATGCTCCAATTTTGAGCCTGTAAAATCTTCCACAAATTTTTGGCGTTCTTTGATGATAGTCTCAGAGTAATCATCGGTGGTATCCCGCGGGATACGGACGAGATGCTCATCTTTGGTGGTAATCGCGTCTTCCACAGCGATTGCCAATTCGCCAAACATCTCTGCTTCTACCGTGATTTCAATACTATGCTTGCCTTCTGGCAGGTGGTCGGTGTGGACGATAAAAGAGACCACTTTCCCCAACGGAAAGTCTATCGTCTCAAATGTAGGGGTGATTTTACGCGGGGCGGCATCGTCTAAATCGAGCAAAATTGCCCCATGAGGCATATCTTGTCCATTGATGGCAATGGATTTAATAGCGGTCACACGGGTATCGCTCAGGCGATTTTTGAGGGAAAACTTGATTCCGCCTTCGATATTTTCTAAACTGCTAAAGGTATATAATTGTTTGAGGATTAAACTCGGGATGGTCACGGACATGAGAAAAAACTCCTTTAAGAACGCAATAGTCTTTTTTTATGCTAATTTTTCGTTTTTGTTAGACTAGAGTATAACGGATTTTGTCTTTTCGCCAAATGATTCATACAGGGTAGTATAAATCCCCCCTTTTTTTTACCCCTACAATCCATCAAAATGACCACATGACAAATTATCATTATGCCCTAGTCAAAAAAATCAGCACATCGCATATCATGGTCATTGGCGATGTGATTTTAGATGAATATCTCATCGGCAACAGCACACGCATCAGCAGAGAAGCACCCGTGCCTGTGTTAGAATTTGCCTCACGCAAACTTATCGCTGGCGGGGCGGGCAATCCATCCGCTAATCTGGTGGCATTAGGGGCGCGTGTCGCGCAAATCGGTGTGGTGGGCGAGGACGACTTCGCCGAAAATCTGCGCCATATCCTGCAAGCCGAAAATATTGATATAAGCGGTATCCTCACCGACCCCACCCGCCCCACCACCGTCAAGACGCGCATCATGGCGCAAATGGGGCTACGCTTTCCGCAACAAGTCGCACGGCTCGATAGGCTCTCGCGTGAGCCCATTTCCGACAGCATCGAAAATGCCCTCATGGGGGTTATCTTGGTACACATGCCACACATGAACGCCGTGTTGTGTTCCGACTATCATGGCGGATTGCTCACACCCTCACTGGTGGATAAAATACGCGCAGGCGCGGGGGATAAACTGCTCACCGCCGATGCACAAGGACAGTTGGATAAATATCATGGGTTTGATGTGGTCAAGTGCAACGCCGATGAAGCCCAATCTGCGCTTGGACTGTCGCTATCTGCCCATGACGATTTTGCCCATGCCGCCAAAACATTGGTGAATCGTTTGGGTTTGCGCGGGGGGATGGTCATCACACGCGGGGGAGATGGCATGACGATTGCCCAAGCGGGGGGCGAGGTGCATCATATCCGTGCGCCCCATGTGACCGATGTGTATGATACTGTTGGCGCAGGCGATACCGCCATCGCCCTGCTCACAGGGGCATTGTGTGTGGGGGCAACTTATCCACAAGCAGGAAAACTCGCCAATATTGCCAGTGGCTTGGTCGTGAGGCGGGTGGGCAATTATGCGCCATCCCCACAAGAAATTATTGATGAATTAGCTCACTACGAGGTGACATAATGCGCCAACCACCAGACCCTAATGCTTTTTATCAGATGGTATGGAAAATAGTCTTGCAAATTCCGCATGGTGAGGTCAGTACCTACGGGCAAATCGCCACCATGATTCCCCCGCCCGATGGTATAGAGCCACCCGCCTATGATAGATGGTCGCCCCAATGGGTCGGCGGTGCGATGTATGCCACCCCACAGGGAAAAAGTATCCCGTGGCAACGGGTGATTAATGGTCAGGGAAAAATTAGCCTGCCAGAAGGTAGCAAAGAAGCCCTCTTGCAACGCGAATTATTAGAGGGTGAAGGCGTGGCATTTGACGACAAAGACCGTGTGAATTTTGATGTGTGTGGCTGGGAAGGTCCCGATGAGGCATGGTTGGCAGAAAATGGCTTATATGCCCCGCGTCCGCTCCGCAAAAAGCCCAAAGATGGGCAGATGAACTTGTTTTGATACCGATGAGACGGCATGTCTGCCGTCCCTACTATTTAACCGTAGGGACGCGATATATCGCGTCCCTGACCCATTATAATGAGGATAGGATACCCACCCAATGGATACCATAGATTTACGCAGTGATACCGTCAGCCACCCCACCCCAGAAATGCGCGAAGCGATGGCGCACGCGATTGTTGGCGATGATGTGTATGGCGAAGACCCCACCGTTAACCAACTCGAAATTGAAGCGGCGCAAATGCTCGGCAAAGAAGCGGGATTATTCGTCACCAGTGGCAGTATGGGCAACCTTGTAGCAATTATGACCCATTGCAGTGGGCGCGGGGATGAAATCATCGTGGGCAACAAAGCCCATATTTTCCGCTATGAAACAGGTAGCGCCTCTGTCGTGGGTGGCGTGCATGTGCATACTATCCCCAACCAACCAGACGGCACATTGCGCCTAGAGGACATCCAAACGGCTATACGCGAAGATGACCCACATTTTCCCCGCACAAAACTGATTTGCCTAGAAAATTCACAAGGCACAATCGGCGGTGTGGCAGTTCCCAAATCGTATATTGACCAAGTGGGCGCAATCGCACGCCAACATCACCTAAAACTACACATAGATGGCGCACGGATTTTTAACGCCGCCACAGAACTCAATACCCCTGTCAACGAATTGGTCGCTAGTGCAGATTCGGTAACATTCTGTTTATCCAAAGGCTTGTGTGCGCCAGTGGGGTCAGTTTTGGTGGGGGATAGCGCCTTTATCAACGAAGCACGCCGAATCCGCAAATTTTTGGGCGGTGGCATGAGGCAGGCGGGAATATTGGCATCGGCGGGCATTATCGGCTTGCGGATGATGACCAAACGGCTGGATGAAGACCATAAAAACGCACGGACAATCGGTGAGGGCATCCAAAATATATCTGGGATTCATGTTAAGAGCATCCACACCAATTTTGTCTTTTTTGAATTATCACCAGATGCAAAATTATCCCCACAAGCACTCATTGACCAACTCGAATCGGAATTTCGGGTAAAATTATCGTTGTATCCGGGTTATACGCACACATTCCGTATCGTGACACATTATTGGGTTACACCAGAACGCGCCCAAGTGGTGATACGGGCATTGAGGACATTATTAAATTGACAGATGAAACACCCTATGATGATGATGATGAATTACAAGATGACGATTATGCCGATGAGGGTGAGGGGTACGCCGCCTATCGGGGGGCGACCAATGACCCTATCTTTGGATTGCTCCTCGCGGTAGCCGTGAGTGTTGGACTTATGCCCCTGATTGGCTCTGATGGCGCAGATGTACGCTATACCATCACTTGGGGCATGTTGGCGCTATTTGGTGTGTTGGCATGGCTATTTGGTGATGCGGAGCGCATTGGTCAAGAAAAACCTGATAATGTGATGTGGGGGGTGATATTTGGCTTGGTTTTGGGCGTGCCATTATTACTTTTTGGGGGTAGCACCCTCACAGAGACCTCACGGGCGATGTTCCCCAATATGACCACAGGCGTGATTTTGGGCTATTTGGTGTTCATCATCCCATTGGGAGAAACATTGTTTTTTCGGGGGGTTTTGCAACGCACCCGTCCCTTTTGGGAAGTTGGGGCATACGCCACAGGCTGGTCGCTATTACAGGTTTTTCCGTTGATAAACATCAATGCCTTGCCCCTGGTGGCGGGGTTTATGCTCCTGATGTCAAATATGCTGTATAGCTATGTGCATGACCGCAACGGGTTGGCGGCGGCGTGGGTGTGCCAAATCACCATTCACCTACTACTGTTTTTTATCCCGATTTTATAACGGGTGTGTAGGGGCTTGCCATGCTGTAGGGGCTTGCCATGGCAAGCCCCTGCTAGGAGATGATTATTCTGGTTTGGTATATTTTAAGCCCATGGGTCCAACATAGTTGGCATCTGGGCGAATGAGGCGACCACCCATTTGGTCAATAATGTTGGCTGTCCAGCCAGCAATACGCGACATGGCGAAAAGTGGGGTGAACATATCAATATCAAGGTCGAGCGTATAGAGCAAAATGGCGCTATAGTAATCTACGTTGGGGTACAATTTACGACTGATGAAATATTCATCTGCCAGCGCCACATCTGCCAATTTCACCGCAATATCCAACCAGCGTGTATTGCCTGTGGCTTTGCACAATGCAACGGCATGTTCTTTGAGGATTTCGGCGCGTGGGTCTAACGATTTATAAATGCGGTGTCCAATGCCCATAATACGGCGATTGCCCGTTTTGACTTCGTGGTCAAACCATTTTTGGACATTATCAACATTATCAATATCCATAAACATGTGCATGGCTTCGGCATTTGCACCACCATGCGAGGGTCCCTTGAGTGTGCCGATGGCGCTCACAACGGCGCTATACATATCAGAGCCTGTGGCGGTGGTCACACGGGAGGCAAAGGTGCTGGCGTTCATACCGTGTTCTGCGAGCAACACCATATACACATTAAAGGCGGCGGCAACGGTGGCATCTGGTTGTTTGCCTGTGACCATATACACAAAATTTTCGGATAAGGTGAGGTCAATGCGAGGGGCAATGGGTTCTAATCCCTTGCGGATTCTATCCCATGCGGCGCTGATGGTAGTTACCTGACCAATCAGACGCAATGCGGTATGATAGGCGAGGTTCTTATCGGTGAGATTTTCCGAATTGGGGTCATAATGCGCTAAAGCAGAAACCATCGTCCGCAATACTGCCATTGGGTTGGCTTTTGGTGGCAACTTCTTCATCATTTCGAGTGCGCGACCAGGGACAACCGCATGGCTGGCAATTTCACGGCGAATTTCTTCGAGTTCTGCTTTATTGGGCAGACGGGTCTTAAAAAGCAAAAACACAACTTCTTCATAAGAGGCGTTGGCGGCAAGGTCTTCGATTTCGTAACCGGCATAGACCAAACGGCCGTTTTCACCGTCCACAAGGCTAGTGGTAATATCGGCAACAACTGCCCCTTCCAAACCGCCTTTACTCTTGGGTGCTTCTGACATGATTATCTCCTAAAAGTGAAACCATTAAACATCAAATTTTAGGCTAGTATAGCACCACATCTTAGGAATAAACAGAGAAACCGATTAAGCGTTAGATAAATAATGCACAATCGGAGTTATTTTAAGAATTGACCACTTGCATGAATTAAAATACCGTGTTACCCTATCTGTGTAGTCACCAATGGAGTGAGAAAATTCGTGGAACAATTTATTCAATTCATGTGCATGTGTAAGTTACCTCAGTCACGACCCGCAGGGCGTTTGACCGTTTAGGTGCGAACACGCCACATGGAGCGAAAGCACACTCCATCACAACCGTCCTGCAAAACGAGGATGGTTGTTTTTATTTATAGTGGTAACAAAGGAGCATGGCATGGCAGTCTATCTTCCAGAAGGATTGCAAAATTTCATTTTTTACCAACTACAAGCCGATTACGCTAATGAAGGTGGTGGATTCTTGCTTGGCAAGATAGAAGGTGATAACACACATATTGTTCGAACAATCACTATAGAAAATGTCTTTGAGACCGAAGAACAATATCACCGCTATGCCATGACTCCTCAAAATTGGGCAAAAATGGAAGATGCCGCCGATGAGCAAGGGCTAACACTGGTGGGATATTATCATAGCCACCCCGATGCACCCGCTATCCCCTCGGTTTTTGACCGTGACCATGCCCTCCCCAACTTTGTGTACATCATCACATCGGTGCAAAATGCCAAAGCAGTGGATATGACTTGTTGGCGACTACGCCCAGACCGCACCGCGTTTGATGTTGAACAACTCGTGATTCAAGCCTAAATTTGTCACTTATTCAGGAAGGATACACCACACCATGACCAACGAAAGAAAATTCGGTTTTAATACCCAAGCCCTACACGCAGGCTATTCACCAGACCCCACCACTGGCGCACGCGCTGTCCCGTTGTATCAGACCACATCCTTTCAATTCCGCGATACAGACCACGCCGCCGCGCTTTTTGGTCTGACAGAACCGGGCAATATCTACACCCGCATCATGAACCCCACCACCGATGTCTTTGAGCAACGGGTGGCGGCCTTACAAGGGGGTGTGGCGGCGCTCGCCACTGCATCCGGTCAATTTGCTCAAACCCTCACCGCCCTATCCTTATGCGATACAGGCGATGAAATCATTTCGTCCAGCGCCCTCTATGGCGGGACATATACCCTGTGGAAATATAGCTTTGCCCGTCTGGGGATTAAAGTGCATTTTGTCGAAAATGCCGACCCCAAAAAGATTGAATCGCTCATCAACGACAAAACTCGTTTTATCTATCTGGAAACTTTGGGCAATCCCAAGCTAGAAATTCCCGATTTTGAAGCCATTAGCCAAGTTGCTCATGCACACGGCTTGCCTGTTGTGGTAGATAACACCTTTGGCACGCCCTATCTATTCCAAGCATTTGAACACGGCGTGGATATTGCGCTTCATTCGACCACAAAATGGATTGGTGGTCATGGCTTGAGCATCGGTGGTGTGATTATTGATGGTGGCAAATTCAACTGGACAGCCAGTGGTCGTCATAACGGCATTGTAAAGCCAGAACCCGCCTATCATAATGTGGTCATCTCGCAATTTGTGGGCGATGCTATCGCCTTCATCATCCGCGCCCGTGTGGTTGGCTTGCGCGATTTTGGTGGGTCACAAGCCCCATTTAACAGTTTCTTGAATATCATCGGCTTAGAAACCCTGCCGTTGCGGATGGACAGACACATCTCCAACACACTCGCAGTCGCCAAATTCTTAGAGGCACACAAATCGGTATTGTGGGTAAATTATCCCGGATTAGAAAGTCACCCCAGCCATGCCCTCGCCCAAAAATATCTCCCCAAAGGCGCAGGCGCTGTGTTGGGATTTGGTATTAAAGGTGGCAAAGAAGCAGGCAAGAAATTCATTGATAACCTCAAATTGGTCTCGCACCTTGCTAATGTAGGTGATGCGCGTACCCTCGCCATTCATCCCGCCACCACTACCCATAGCCAATTGGAAGAAGAAGATAAGGCATTGAGTGGGGTCACAGACGATTATGTCCGCTTGTCTATTGGGCTTGAGGATATTGATGATATTCTGTGGGATTTAGAGCAAGCCTTGTCGGTTTCGCAGAAATAAATCAATAAATTGCTTGTAGGGACGGCATATATGCCGTCCCCGATTATCATGGACTTATGGTGAGTATGCCTAACGGAAAATCAAAATCAAAAAAGAAAGAACTTGTCTTTACCCGTGAGCAGAGCGTAGGGGTCGTAGAGAGGCAATTTGCCGAATTCGATACTCCCCTCAAATTGCGTTCTGGTGGAGTATTAGACACATTCGCCATCGCCTACGAAACGTATGGGACGCTCAATGAGGATAAATCCAACGCTATCCTCATCTGCCATGCGCTATCAGGCGATTCGCATGTGGCGGGGTATTATACCGATGACCCCAATGAACCCGCAGGCTGGTGGGATGATGCGGTTGGTGTGGGCAAAATGTTCGATACCAGCCGTTATTTTGTCATCTGCTCCAATGTGATTGGCGGATGCAGAGGCACAACTGGTCCTTCATCACTCGCGCCCGATGGCAAGCCGTATGGGTTGCGTTTTCCAGTTGTGACGATTAGCGATATGGTCGAGGCACAACGTCACCTCATGGATAGATTGGGCATCACCAAGTTATTTGCCACCGCAGGCGGGAGCATGGGCGGGATGCAGGCGCTCCAATGGGCGGTGAATTATCCAGACCGAGTAGAAAATGTCCTGTTCATCGCCAGCACACCGCTTTCATCCACCCAAAATATCGCCTTCAACGAAATCGGCAGACAAGCGATTTATGCCGACCCCAATTGGCGACGTGGCGCGTATTATGACCATCCAGAAAAACCCGTTGCTGGTCTGGCGGTGGCACGGATGATTGGGCATATCACCTATATGAGCGAATATTCACTAGAGCAAAAATTTGGGCGCAAATTACAAACTGGCAATGACCTCACCTATACATTTGACACCGAGTTTGCAGTCGAAAGTTATCTGCAACATCAGGGAGAGAAATTTGTAGAAAGATTCGATGCCAATTCATACCTCTATATCACTAAAGCACTCGACTATTATGATGTGAGCGAGGGGTATTCCACCATTTACGATGCACTCCGCAAGACCAATGCCAATTTTTTTGTGGTGAGCTTTAGTAGCGACTGGCTATATACCGATAAGCAAGCGCGTGAACTGGCAGACCCTCTCAGAAAATTGAAGAAAAACGTAGAATATCACCGAGTCAGAGCGTCTTTTGGACACGACTCTTTTTTAGTGGAAGTTGAAACAATGACGGAATTGGTGGGCGGGTATTTAGACCGCGTATGGAAACGTAAACAACGCCCCCCAAAAACCAATAGTGATAAGAAAGGATAAATTTTACACTATGGCAACCATCAAAATCCCTACCCCATTGCGGGTATATACCAATAATACGGCACAAGTAACGGTCGGTGGTGAGACCATTGGCGCGGCACTCAATGACCTCATGACACAATTTCCAGAGCTAGAACCACACCTGTTCAAAGACGGTGAATTGCGGAATTTTGTCAATGTGTTCATTGGCGATGAAGATGCACGCTTTTTGCAAGGATTAGAAACCGCTATCGAGGGCGAAACCGCCTTGCGGATTATTCCCAGTATCGCTGGCGGGCGATAATTATTGGGGTGATAGTGATGGACGGCATATATGCCGTCCCTACAACAACCGAAAAACGCCAAATGATTGGCAACACAATATATCGCGTCCGGAAATGATAATTCAACAAACAGGTAACACATCTTAAAAATGGGTCGTATGATGGGCGTGTGCCATATCGTCTAATATCTGACCAACCATATCGGCTATATCTGTTTAGTCAAGCAACATTGACCGTCTTATCGGAGAAAATAATCAACCATGACCGAACAAGCACTCCCCAAAGTAGACCAAAGTGGACTCAAAGTGGGGCAAGCCCTCACCATCCTGATATTGTTGGTCGCATTCGTTTTAGATACATGGTTATTGGTGGCATTCGTAGGAATTAGCCAATTCTTGGGCGCAATCAATGCCCCATTTGCTCCCTATAAATTGATTTATACCCAATGGCTCAAACCTGCGGGGATTGTGAAGCCAAATATCATCACAGACCATCCGCAACCGCATCGTTTTGCCATGTTGGTCGGGAGTATTTTCAATGGGGCGGGTGTCCTAGCGATTTTGCTTGGCGCACCGATTATCGGGTGGGTGTTGGTATGGGTGGTGATTGCCCTCGCCAATCTAAACTTTTGGCTCAATTTTTGTTTGGGGTGTTGGATGTATTATCAGCTCAATCGCTTGGGTATCAAAGGCTTTGACCAGTCACCCATCGGCAATCTTCAATAAGAAAGAGAACTCTCTATGTTAGACCGTGTCATCATTGTCGGAGCTTTATTAATCATTGGGTTTGGCTTATTTTTGTGGTTTCAATACCGCCAAAAAGGACGAATCACCCAATTAGATAACTCAGATAAGGTACTCAATCAGTTGATGAAAGGCAAACCCGCCATCATCTATTTTTCGATGCACAATTGCATCCCCTGTCATACCCAACAACGCCCCGCATTGAACAAATTAGAATCGCAATTGGGCGATAAGGTGCAAATCATAGAGGTGAATACCACCGAAAATCCAGATATTGCCCAAAAATGGGGCGTGTTTTCTGCGCCGACGACTATCGTCCTCGATGGTTATGGCAAAACGCAACACATCAATTATGGCGCAACTGCCACCGATAAATTGATTCAACAAATTGGGATATAGAAAAGGAGCATCATGCCAGCGTTAGTCACAGAACAAGCACACCTGAGCAACGAAGAAATCCGCCGTTATAGCCGTCATGTCATCATGCCAGAAGTGGGCATTGAAGGGCAACGCAAACTCAAAGCCGCCAAAGTTCTGCTCATTGGTACAGGCGGGTTGGGTAGCCCAACCGCGCTATATTTGGCGGCGGCGGGCATTGGTCGCATGGGGCTGGTGGATTATGATATTGTGGATGAAAGCAATTTGCATCGGCAAATTATTCACGGATTGTCCACAGTCGGAAAATCTAAACTGGATAGCGCCGAAATTCGCATTAAGGACATCAATCCCGATATTCAGATTGATAAATACAATGTACCTCTGACATCGGAAAATGCCCTAGAAATTTTTGCCCCATACGACATCATTGTAGATGGCACAGATAATTTCCCCACCCGCTACTTGGTCAATGATGCCTGCGCCAAATTGGGAAAACCCAATGTCTATGGCAGTATTTTTCGCTTTGAGGGGCAATTGAGCGTGTTTTATGCCCAAGAAGGTCCGTGCTATCGGTGCATGTTCCCAGAACCACCCCCTCCGGGATTGGTCCCAAGTTGTGCAGAAGGCGGTGTATTGGGGATTTTACCCGGGACAATCGGCACGATGCAAGCCACCGAGACGATTAAATTACTTTTAGGCATTGGCGACCCCATGATTGGGCGCATGTTGCTCTATGATGCGCTAGAGATGAGTTTCACGACTATCAAAGTGAAGAAAAATCCCGAATGCCCTGTGTGCAGTATCCCACGCGAACAGGTGGAACTCATTGACTATGAATTGTTCTGTGGCTCACCCGCCCATGACAATAGCCTGTATAGCAGTGAAATCCCAGATGATAGCGATATGCGTGCCATTGGCGTGCGTGAACTCAAAGCCCGTATAGACAGTGGCGATAAAACCCTCATTCTGGATGTGCGTGAGCCTCATGAATGGGAAATATCGGCATTAGACGGCACACTCCGCATCCCCAAAGGGACAATCCAAGCCGCCAAAAATGCAGTGCTGGCAGGGCGTAAATTGCGTGAAGAAACCGTTTTAGCCGATTTGCCGATGGATGCCGAAATCATCGTGCATTGCCGTTCTGGTAAACGTAGCGCCGATGTGATTCACATGCTCCGCGAAATCGGGTATGATGGAGATAAACTGGTCAACGTAGATGGTGGCATTTTGGCATGGGCAAAAGATATTGACCCCACCATGCCCAGTTACTAATGGAACACCTATTTTGAATTCAAATGATTTTCAAATTTCAATGGATAAGCATTTTCAAGTCAATTATCAGCTTAAATAACCCCTATCCCCCC
>Ga0163154_10002123_pt1 | contig 29442 bp, 42 predicted proteins | sample OliLakLV19MP9P1_FD_148649 | JGI IMG/M metagenome (GOLD analysis project Ga0163154, IMG submission 148649) | Freshwater microbial mat bacterial communities from Lake Vanda, McMurdo Dry Valleys, Antarctica - Oligotrophic Lake LV.19.MP9.P1 | ecosystem: Environmental > Aquatic > Freshwater > Lake >... | reverse complement strand
GTCGTAATAATAAACCTCGTACCACCAATGAAAAGGCCAGAAACCTAGTGCTGGTTCAATCTCTGCTTTAATCCAAGGTAGCATTTCTCTAGACCCTTCTTCTATGGTTATCATTTTCATACAGTAGGGGTGTTATCTAGTACCTCGCGTAGTCGCCTTGCAAACCTTCCGCTCGGAAGCGAGAAGTCAATACGCATCATGTCTCGCCCGTCTTTGAAGCCCTCGAAGTATATCTCGCTCTCCTGTCTCTCTGTGGCGTAACCACGGTGCTGAAAACCATTAACGAGTTCGGGCAAGCCTGATATTTCTTCGGCTACATTTAGTGCGACGATACGCACCTCCTCAATGGTTTCGCGGCGAACATCTAGTAATGCTTGTTCTATGTCAGAAGGGTTTACATACCAGAGAGTGTCGTTTATCACTTCTGCTTTTGCGCGGAACTCACGCACCTTCGCAGTGATAGTGTCGGGGATTTTCATACGCTCAGGAGTTTATTTTCAATGAGGTGCGCGAGCATGAGACCTCTCGCTTCGGCTTCGGTGTCTGCTGTTATCCTGTGCCTACCATCAACAAGGTCGTAATACTCGCTAGTCTCCCAGTACCCGCCTCCTCCCTTACTGTGAGGAGTCTCCTCCCCGTACAGTAACTGCCCAAGCTCTGCAACAGTGAAGGCGGAGACTAAGTTTTCCATAAAGGAAAGATTGCAGTTATCAGCAAAAGCAATTCCCGGCTTGTCTTTACTGTGCCCGTCGTCGTAGTAGGACCAGAAAAATATACTCTCCTGCTTCACGCCCAGCTCCTTGAGTCGCTTCGAGAGAGCTAGGGAAGTTACTTGTTGTTCTAGGTTCATACGCAATAGTAGGTTAGCTTAAATAAAAACTACCTTATGACAGCCAACACAAATAAAGTAGCTTCCGGCGGGTGAGAGTCTTCCGAAATGTCCTGTCCTCACCCCGCACCAAAACTGCCTGAGCTTGTAAAGGATCGGTGGCTTTTCGTTGATGTGGCAGCTTCTCATAGAGCAGGAGGGGTTATCTTTTCAATACGATTCCTTAGCAACACTTCTGTGTGCTGTATGCACTCCATGTATCCCTCGTGTCGTGCTTTTGACAGTGGAGCGCCAGCGTTCCCGCACTCAAGAATATCTTGAGCGGCGTTAGTAGAGACTTCTTGAGCAATTTCTTCAAGGGTTTCGCGGCGAACATCTAGTAATGCTTGTTTCTTGTCCTTCTCTGCTCTATCGAGTACGGAGTCTATGAGGGTGTCCTGGTACTCCGTTACTTTTGCGAGTATCTCAGTGTGATTCGTGGTCTTAAATATCCAGTCTATTTCCGCGCGAGCCTCAGCACGAAGGTCTTGTAGGTTCTTAGTCATGGTTGAGGATGCTACCGAGATAATCTTCTATGGTTTCTCCGCGAGCGAGAGCGTCTATGAGGCCGTGCATTTTGTCTATAAACCCCGGGAATCCATTGCAATCGTGCTGGCCGTCATCGTACTCGTTACAGCTATTGTGATTACCGTCCCACTCCTCCACCTTCCCTACGGCTTGCCATACTTCCGTGGTTAGAAATATCTGGTACTTCTCGTTCTGTATGTCGTAATCCACCTCGCCCTTGAACTCAAGAGTATCTAATGGTTGCCACCCTCCCTCAATCGCACGCTGGATGAATAGTTCTGTGTTAGTCATGGTTGAGTGTTGGGTCTTCTCTGTTCATTAAGCACTCCTCTCCTGCCTTATGGTTGTAGAAACAGACAAGGTATCCAGGCTCGTCGTCGTATGCTAGGTAGCACTTTTCTGTGGGGTCGTTTGTCTGTGCCATAAGTCATTTTAGGTTCTTAGTCATGGTTGAATGTTTTATCGAGGAAGGTTAATGCTTCTTCTCTTTGCAGGTGGAGAGGGAGAGCGAGGTTCCACATGACCGCGAGTGTGTGCACAATCTCTTGCTCGTGCCTCAGCGTTTCTTCGCAACTGAACACACCAATCCCCAAGGCTGCGAAACAATCTGCGAGGGTTATGTCGCGTGCCTCGACCATATGAGGCCCTACCATAACGCACTTTGGTTCGCCCCGTCCGCAGCCACAAAAAACGCAGTCGGAAAGTATCTCAGGCACAGCCTTAATAACAGCAGCACGGACGCGTTCAAGGGTGGTGGTCATACCTAGTCAGTCTTAATCTTCACCCCAAGGCGTGCCTCTGCTTCTGCGACGGTGATTTCCTCTACTTCTGGTGCTGCGCCTTGGATGGTGTAGCCAAGTCTTTTGAGTTGCTTCTTGGTGCACCAATCGTAAGAAACATCAAAATGCTCTATAGCAGAGAACCAAACCAGGTTATTTTGCACCGCAAGCACCATTCTTCCAGCTCCACCGCTATCCAAGATAATATCCTCAACCGCGAGAGTGTCCCATGTGGGGGTGGCTAGTTTTAGGTCTTTTACAAAACAGTCCGTGAAGTCTTTAGAGAGACGCCAAGAATACTTGTAGCCCAGCTTGTCTTCTGTGTACACTCCGCACTTTACGTTCTGGCAGATGAAGGGTGTGCCATCCTTGTCAATACTAATACGAGCGTCTTTGATTTCCGTTACGTGTATCTTGCAGGTAACGCGGTCGTTGTGTTTGAAGTTCATAGTGTTATTTGAGTTTAATCTTCACCCCAAGGCGTGCCTCTGCTTCTGCGACGGTGATTTCCTCTACTTCTGGTGCTGCGCCTTGGATGGTGAAATACATATGTTGGAGTTCTTTCTTGTGATACCAACCGGAAGTCGTCTCGAAGTCCTCAGCATGAGAGACACAAGCCATATCATTTGATACCGCAAGTACCATTCTCCTGTCTCCACCACCATCCAAAAGAATATCCTTCCACGAAAGAGAGTCCCATGTGGGGGTGGCTAGCTTTAGGTCTGTTACAAGAGGGTTGGAGAGCGAGCAAGAATACTTGTAGCCCAGCTTGTCGTCTGTTCTACCGCCATTCTTTTCGTAACAGATGAAAGGTGTTCCGTCTTCGTCAATACTAATACGAGCGTCTTTGATTTCCGTTACGTGTATCTTGCAGGTAACGCGGTCATTGTGTTTGAATTTCATGATCATACAGTCCTATACTCCCCTAGTAAGGCTTCTAGTTCCGCACACTTCTCTGCTATCCCCTTTGCAAGCATTGCGCGGTCTTCTCCAGCAGGTTCGTCTCCGTTCCATTGCCCGGCGATTTCCTGGAAGTGTTTGCGAGTATTCTCGGCGGCAAGTTCAAATGTGTTTTTCATGCGCTTAGGAGTTTATTTTCAATGAGGTGCGCGAGCACCAGTCCCCTCGCTTCGGCTTCGGTGTCTGACCGCTCCACTAACACACAATCGAGGCGAGCCTTGTACATAACTTCTGCACGTCCATCATCGAGCTTCATCATCACGAGATTTATGTATCCATATTCCTGGTGCTTGAAGTAGTTTGGTAGAAGCTCCCCTAACTCTGCAACGGTGAAGGCAGCCACGCTTTCGTCAGATACTCCAGCATATGGGTCGTTTTCACCAAGGTCGTGTTCGTTCCACAGGGTCGCAGGTATCGTGTGCTCGCTCCACCAGAACAGTGCCATCTGCTTCACACCCAACTCCTTGAGACGCTTCGAGAGAGCTAGGGAGGTTACTTGTTGTTCTAGGTTCATACTAGTAGGTCGCTATTCTCGTAGATGTTTCCGATGATTTCATGCTCTTCGTCAGAGACTTCTTCATTCCACTGGCGAAACGAATACAATCCGGTCATACCACTGTCCGTGTCTGGTATGTTGATGCAAAACGCACCATTCCGGAAAACCACACTAGCGATATGGTTGCACGATTCAATTGGCCCGTATCCCTCGTCGGTTACAGAAACAACTTCCTCATCTAACACAAGCAACAGGTCCCCTTCGTATATCTCCTTCCCGTTCTTGTCCTTTAATCCTGTGTACTGCATTAGGATTATTCCATCAGGAAACCTTTGCTTTGTGTATGTCACAACTCCAACCTCTGGGGCCTTTTCATTTTCTCCTAGCCACTCAAATGGAGCATTGTAGCTTACATACCATCTGCCCACACGGCTATCCCAAGCACGAAACTTAATCTCACGGGTGTTTGTAGTCATATTAGTATTTCATGAAAGCACCAGATAATGTCTTTCTCCTTTTTACCTCTCTCTGTAACGGCTTCGTGTCGAGGTGTGAGAAGTACCGAATCGTTGCTAGTAGGTGCGAGTCGGACATGTCTTTAATCTCATGCCGTTGCTCCCTCTGGTCTATGTGGTATCCATTCTCCCAGTTAGATTCATTGCTGAGGTATTCAGGAAGTTCCATACTGTCGTACCCCATCATTTGTGCATGGCTCATAGTGTTGTTTGGTGATCGTGGAACTCTCCACATGAGCAGTTGCATCCTTCACGTCTACAGTTACCGGAACAGATGTGAGAGCAGGTCATGTTAGAAGTCGAATTTACGTTGTTCCATCCAGTTAATAATGCTTTGCTCAGCACGGATGACGTCTTTCATCTTGGAGGTCATCTTCTTCTCGTCGCCACTCGCCTCAAGGTCGCGTAGTGCTTTGTTGTCGACCGTTCTCAGTTTCTTTGTGAGATGAGAGAGCGCGTCACGAATCGCAATGTCCTGATCGTCTCCGTAGACTGGAGTGTATCCGCGCATTGCCCATTGCACCTTTGTGCTCGGGATGAGCACTTGTGCTTCCTTACGCGGTGCCATGATTGAGTTTTACAAACGCGTCTGAAGCGTAGCTAGCTTGAAACTTAGCATCGTCAAGCGCATTGTGATGAACCCCAAACCGCTCGCGCTTCATTTTGTCGAGATTAGCAAGATCCATCAGCGTTCGAAGGTCGCGCATGTCCCGGAATCCAATCGGGGGCAGAATATCGAGCGTTTCGAATGCGTTCATAAGAATCGGCATGTCGAATGTCGCATGCGACCAGACAAGCACACGGTCAGTGGTGTCGAGGAATCTGCACAGGTCTTGCAGAGCATTCTCAATATGGGTTGACCCGCTGCAAATAGCTGCACGTGCTTCTTCTGATTGTTCAAGCCACCACCTTATCGTCGAGTAGTCAGTCGTGAACTTGTTCTCGTGTTCTCCTGGCTGGACGTTCCAAAAGAACGTCTCACCAACCTCTCCTGTCATACGGTCGAAGTAGCACGCGCCAATCGATATAATCATCGCGTTGTGGCGCGTTCCAAGTGTCTCAAGATCAAGCATTACATCTTTCATACTGCCGATGTTACTTGAACTCTCCACGCTTCTTGAGGACGAGTGCAAGGAGAGCTGGCTTATCTGCCTCTGCAATCTTTACGGACTTCTCGACCTGGGTCTGGATAACAATCGCTGCTTCTGCACTCATGGCAAGCCCGATCATCTTCTCAGCCTTGAGTACAAACTCGCTCTTAGGTGCCTCAGGAGCTGTTGGAGCTGCTGTCTCGACCTGTGCTGCGACTGGAGCCACTGGAGCGACTGGAGCGACTGGAGCGACTGGAGCGACTGGAGCGACCTGCTTTACAGTCTCAGTTATCTTTCCAAGGAACCCGGGCTTCACGTCAGCGTACTTCGCGTAGAGACCTTCGATAATAGGGAAGGCAAACGCTGCTGCATCCTCGTAAGACCCAGCCTCAACAGTAAGGTGCGGCTGAATGTTCCCGAATGACTGGGTAGGGATTGTCGCCCCGAGAGTAAACGACACGAACTTAACGGTAGCCTTCTTTTCCTTTACAACCTTCACCACTTTCGCGGGTGCGGGTGCTTTTACTTTCTTTACGGTCTTTACGGTCTTTGTAGTCTTTGATCCCATACAATTTGATAGTTGAGTTAATTAAAGTTTTACTGGTGTGAACCGGAGAGACGGTGACTCTTCGAACGTTGCCTCTCCTGTTGACTCTGCTTTTGCCTTTGCTGCCTTGAACGAATCGCCAAGCTCGATGACTCCTTCAGGGTAGGTCCAGCTCTTAAGTGGAGTGACGCTAAACTTACCGAGGGATGTCTCAATCTTGTCGAGACCGTCCTCGATCATCTTCTTGATAATGAAGGGACGAAGCTGTTCCTTCTTTGCTTTGATTGCCTTCTCTTCTGCGTCGACTGCGGCGTATTCTTCGTAGATGTTTGACATATATTATGCTGATGCGCGGGCCTCGATAGCCTCGGCGAGCAGCGTGCGATGAACCTCTCCCTCGCTAGTTGCTACCTTGGACTTCTTGACCTCACTTTTTATGAACAGGTCTTGGTAAACGAAAATACGTGTATTTACACGGTGTAGTGAATTTGTATCTTTACTCGGTTTAGTTGAGCTCATGTATTAGTTTAATGACTGGTTAATTCGACGTGACCCCTTCAGTGTATCCTATGTCGATGTCGCCGTCAATGGCGACTGTGGATAACTCCTAGACAGATGAACGAAAGATCCTCTGGGATATTTCTATCGCCTCATCCGAGGATATGGAGGTACTGCCAGCATTCATCATTTCTAAGATGCGATGGTACTCAATAAAGCAGTACGTTCCTTTGAACTTAATGACAAGGAACGAAGGAAGGGGCGGTGCTGATAATCCGTCGCACGGCTTTCTACGACTGTCCTCGTCAGACAGCTTCCATACCAACCCCTCGTTAGCAAGTGCGGGCAGTGACTCATGCTGGTTTGTCTCTATGTTCGAGAAATAAAACGTGTCTCCACGAGCAACCTTTAGCTCGTAGTAGCAGTAAAATCCTTCCTTGCGCTTCTCACGAAGGTACTGATTAAGTACCGTGTTACTTCCGGCCTCTATCATAGAACAGACAGTTTCTCTTGAAAGTCCGAACCTGCCATGATTGACTTGTGGCAATCATCATCAGCCCCGCCCGGCACAACCAGATGTAAGTACAGATTCTTTTTCAAATGCTGCCCGTCGAGGATTCTCCCCTTGCCCTGGTCGTAGTGTACGAAACGATTCGACTTCGAGGCGAATATCATGCAGGGGGCACTCGGCACGCGATAGCCCTCACAGATTGAAGAGGCTACGATAACTATTCCTTTCTTCATGGCCTCCATTTCCTTGAATACCGTGCCGCGATTCTTCGTATGACCCGTAACAGTGTGAACATCGTACCCTTCCTTGCGAAGAGCTGAGGCAATAGCGTTCACCTGAGCGGTGTACGCTGCAAACACAAAGAGCTTCGGGAACTCTCCTGCCCGCTCAATGATGTAGTCTATTTTCCCATTCTTGAATAGCTTGGTGTCTTTCACGAGGATGTCCTCCTTTTCTCCGACCTGCTCAATCTTCTTTGCGTAAAGAACTCCATTCTCGATGGTTCGCATGTACGAACGCATAACGAGAGGATCGGCTTCGCTCTCTCTTAACTCCTTCAGTTCTTTCTTCTGCTCATCAGACAGGGGTATGGAGATGGTCCGGTGTGTCTGCTCAGGAACATCCACGAAGTCCTGAAGCCCTCCGGTGTACCCGAGAGACTGCACTGCAAGCACCAGCCTCTGTTCTGTTGCTTCGTCTGTCCTCGGAAGCCATATCTCTCTCCTTCCCATCATGGTCTTGAAATAAAATGCCTCACGGAATTTATAGAAGTCCCATTTCTTTCCTATCAGTCGAGCAAGCGCCCACACGTTCATTGGCTTACCTTTCGGGGTTGCTGTCGCAATGTAGAATCGATCTGGCTGGTGCTTCCTTAGATAAAGAAGAATTGCCTCGTGCGTTTTGCTGGTCTTCGGTATCAATATCCGGTTGCGCTGGCGGGTTTCTGGAAGCACTCCCGCAGCTCGGTGTCCTTCGTCAAGAATGACGGTATCAAACCGCTCAAACGTTTCCCACTTCCTCCAGAACATATCGTAGTTGATGGTCGTAATGTCCTTGCCGAGAGAGAATTTCTTATCGTTATCTTCCCAGGTCTGATCGAGCATCTGCTGTTTCGGACAAATGACAAGAATCTTTCCTTTCCCGAGGACAAGCGTCGGCAGCGTCTTACCAACACCGGTTCCTAGAAACACACCGGTAATCTTGCGATCATCGGTAATGATAGTCTTCTGAATGTCTAGGAAGTCGATACCGGGGAACTGTGTTTTCCAATCAATCATAGAACATCATCATCATCGGATACATGCTGTGCTTCGTACTCCTTCCTCACGTCGGCCGGTGTCTCGAAGACGCTGTCCCACTTCGACGCAACACTGACACCTTTGAAGAATCCGGTCGAGTGGTTATTCTCACGCGGCATATACAGGAAGTTACCTGACCTCTGCCCGTATGCTTTCATCTCTTTTGTGAAGGCAATCATGCTCTTGTACTTTCGTCCGTCCTTTGAACAGTAATCCTTATACTCACCGTACAGTTTCGATGTTGTCTCAAGCGCGTCAGGACTGAACAAGAGACACTCCCCGATGAATCCATCCACTGATGAGTTCTCCTCGCGGTACTCTGCAAGCGACTGGCTCTGCTCCTCTGTCTTCACGAAATTACCCTCCAGCATGAGCGAGCGGTACCCCTCAAGCATCCAGTTGAGGATACCGGGTAGCTCCTGCGACAATAGTCCACCTGAAAAGCGTAGTCGAATGTTCGGATTATCGCGGAAGTTGTTGTTGAACTGCACCACTACCATGCGACGCTCGGTCGCGCTTGAAGAGTCATCGACACGCGGCATAGTGTTCACCGCAAAAACGAACTTGGCTTGTGGCTTGAACTTGAACTGATCCTTGAACTTCATGTTGATGGTCAGCTCTTCTCCAGAGATTAGCTTCTTTAGCTTGTGCGCCTGATAGTAGTTTCCACCCACCTCCTCGATGACGTTGAGGCGCTTGCCGATGAGCCCCTTCAGACCAAATGTAGAGTAGAGGTCCTCAAGATCAATCCTTGATGTTCCCTGTTCCCCGATAGTCATCGAGAGGGTATCAGCGAACGTGGACTTTCCGTTCCCTCCATCTCCAACAAGGAAAAGTGCTTTCGCATAAACCATGCTGGATGTTAGAAGGTAGCCAGCGAACTGCTGAAGCACCTTTTTCTTCTCAAACCCTTCCGGTCCTTTCATCCACTCCTCAAGGCATGCTTCCCACATTGGTGCCCCTGCCTCCCGGTCATAGGCAACAGGAGACTGAACAAGCGACACGTAGTCAGGTGTGTGAGCGAGTAGCTCGCCGCTCGTGAGCTCTAGGATACCGTTGCGTACGTTGAACAGATTACCCTTATCATTTGTGAGCTCAAGGTCTGAGACAATAGCCAAGAGACAAGCCACCTTATCTGAGACGTTGCGCTTGGTGCGGTAGCCCCAGAGCATGTCTTCGTGAAGCATGTTTAGTATGATTCCCGACACGTCCTGATCGGTGAGCATTTTGTAAACGCCGTCGTAGTAATTGAAGAATATACCGACCTCGTTCTTTTTAAGGTACGGATAGCGGGAACGCACCTCGTACTCGTAGTTACTAAAACGTGTCTTGTCAGTCTCTTTGCGAGACTTCGCCACTGCGGTATACGCTGCCTGAATGAGCACTTGCTCCTCGGGAGTCATGTTGAACGCGATGAATTCGTTCTTGTATGAATAGGTGTAGCCGGAACGGTATGCGCTGTTTACCGTATTCTGAATCTCCTGCCACCCTCCTCTTTCCTTCTCGATACCGTGCCATCCTGTTTCCTGCAAATGCTTCAGTGCCTTCTCCTTGGACCAGTTGGCCTGGCGCATGAGGGACGCTGTTACTAGTAGCGCACTATTTGCACAGTTCTCTCTCGGTAGCACTGCATCGTCAGCTCCATTCAAAAGGCGCTGGAACGATGGTCGCTCCTCAAGAGGATACGCCTTGTTAATCATCGCAAAGAAATTTGACTTCTCTGCCTCAGCGAATCGCTGCATTTGTTCTCCTTCCTGTGTCTTAGCGAATGATGGCACCACCGTCTCAACCGGCGGGAACGCCTCCTCCATGTCGTCCATCGAGTACCTCATCGCCTCGTTCTTGAATAGTCCCTTGATCTTGAATGGTGCTTTTTCAACACCCTCCTTCCACAGGTCTCCGGACTTCTTCCAGTAATAGGTGTCCGGCTGGCGCATGATACGCGTCAGGTCTTTTACTACGGGGTCAGCCTTCAGTGTTAATACGATGGCCTGTTCGATACGTTCCCATCGAGCAATAGACGCTTCCCATTCCTCAGCACTGCATTCCTCCTTGAAAAGGGTCTCGTCGAGCAACCAGTAAACATGGTACCCGCGCATTGTCTCAAGAATGTATGTTGGCGTCAGTCGCTTCTTTATTTCCTCAAGCTCATTTACGTCTTTTCGTTCATCGATGTCGATGAAGAATGCGTTAATAGAAGTGCACTGTTCCTTCTTCGCGTCCTGTGTTCCCTTGAAACCGTTCACGGTGAAGTATGCCTCGTAGCCATTAGCATTGAGGTCATCCCTCCTCGTTTCCGAGGATACGGCTGGTCGCCCGGTACCTGTCTGATCGATGTATCGATAGACGTGGTCCGAGAAACTGTCGAGGAATTTTGATTTCTTAGGTGTAGGCATTTTATTTAAGGAGCACGTCTACCGAACTGAGTGAGAGACACAGAGCTACGTACCTTCTTTGTCCTTTCGGAGCCAACTTGGTGGTGGGGTTATGACGTCCACTCTTACTCTATGTCTCTCACTCAACCCGCTAGGGTTGAATACAGAAACGCACCAAAAAGAGGACGTATCTCGCATGAATGGAAAGCCGCTTCTACCCGGCAAACATTCACTTGGAATTCGTCCTCTTTTTGGTGCGTTTCTGCGCGATATGTAGAAGTATTCTTTTTCATGAGCAATCTATCTATTCTACCTCATTGTCGTTATCCACAGGATCGTGTCCTTCTGGAAGATCACGGTTATCATCATCAGCACCCGGTACCTCAGATGGGTCCGAGTAGGCAAAAGTCGCCTCCTCAGGTGCCTCAGGTGCCTCAGGTGCCTCAGGTGCCTCAGGTGCCTCAGGTGCCTCTTCAACGGTTAATTCCTCAGCCGCCTCAGCTACTCCCTTTTCAATCTCGCGCTGGCCTACCTCAAGTGGTAGCTCCTGCACTGAACCAATCGGGTACTGTCCGATTATGTTTCCCTGCTCATCGTTGTAATCAACGAGACCAGTGATCGTGAATAGCCCTGTTTCTACTGAATCCATACGTTTAATTGTTAGTCGTTTAAGGTTACGCGTCCGCACTGTCCCCGGCGCGTTTGATGTTCACGGCAAAGAGTCCTTTTTCTCCTTCCTCAGTTTCGAAGCGAAGCACGTCTCCGACCTGGAGATCATCGAAGTCGAGGCCGTTCAGCTCCCGAAGATGAAAAAACAGGTCTTTCTTCCCCGGACCCATTGCGATGAACCCAAAGCCCTTGTCTGTTAGTGTCTTTACTTTTCCCTCGTACATACTTCGTCTTCGTTATCGATTAAAAGTCGTTATCTTCTCCTCCGAGAGGGTTATCGTTGTCGAACTCGCCCTCTAGTCCCGTCTTCGGCGTCTCGTCTGCCTTGCTTTTTGTTGCACCTTCAAGCTGTGGAATGATGTCTCGATCAACCATTTCCTGAAGGAACGCAAGGCGCTCTGTGTCATCCCACACAGTCTGGCCCTTTACAACGATCTGCACCATAGGCGGCAGTCCATTAGGCTCAGCCATTGTGTAGGCATGCTTCAGCGTTACGCCATCCTGAGAGATAAACAGGCTGGACTTAATCTTGCCGTCCTCCATCTTCTGTGAAGGTTGCACCTTCATCTCCTTAGAAAGGTCGATGTTCGGTAGCATTTTCAGAATGTTCGTTGCGTACGAATTGCTATAGGAAAGCTGGAGCGTGTATATCTCCCCGCCGTCCTGAAAGTCAAACTCCCACGACTTGCCGTACTCTCCGTCCCGGGTACGGATGTTTACGATTTTTCCTGTGAATGAATCATAGAAAACCTCGTATACAGTATTGCCTACTTTGTTCACTCGCTCGATAGCCTCAGGATTTTCCTTGTTCGTCCGAACAGAAAATTTCCCACCGAGAATAGTGATGTACTTCCCTCCTTCACGATTTGATAGTCCCATATGTGTTGGTTAGTTATTTGTTGTTTGATAGGTAGCGGGATACCGCCATGCTTTCGATCTCATTCCGAAGGACGAAACCTTTGCCTATTGTATCGCATGTCGCTGGCGGTGCAATAGGGGGATAAGGGGATAAGTCTGTGGATACTGTGGATAGCTAGAACTTCTTACCGGTCCGACGGCGCATCTCCTGCATGAATATGCGCTTCCTCTCGTCCATCGCCTCCTTGAATGGTTTCTGTCCCTGTGGCTTCCGGCCCTTCCGTTGCTTTTGTGTCAGGTACTCCGTCGGCACGATCTCATCGTTAGCCTTTTTGTGGCTACTGGTGGCGGGTGTCAGTCCATACTTTCCAATCATGCGGGGCTTTTTAATCATAATCAGTGCTGGATATCGATAGTCCTTTTAATTTGTTCGATTACTAACTTCGTTGTCGGGAAGTGTCCTACCCTACTGCCACGGTGCGGCTCATCCTCGTACATGAGTGTACCCTTTGTCGGATACCACACGAACTTCCCTGAAAGGTCCGGGTGCAGTAGTCCGAACTGCCACGGCTGGTGCTGTATCACTTGGATGCCCTCCTCTCTGAATGCGTCTCGATCTAGTCCCTTACTGTACCGGGAAATCTTTTCTCTTTTCCATGCCCTGTGGTCCATGCTGTTATTGCGTTCAAGTCCCATAGATTTATGCTTCCTTCTTATACCGACTTATAACGTCCTCTGGCACGACCCCCTTCAGTAATTCCGACACCATTCGCTTGCCGTGAGACTTCTTGTGCGGTTGGCACAAATCAAACATATACTCATCGTCTCCGTTCAGGGGAGTACCTGCCCAGAATAGGCGGTTCATCATGCCACTATCAGTGCCACATATTGCACATACTTGTCGCGGTGATGTGAAGCCGTGACCCTCCCACTCGTATGCGGGCGTATAACGGCTCATAGGTCGCCTTCAAGTAGCCACTTAATCACCAGTGCGGATACAACCACCACCAGCACGGATACATAGAAAATCATAGAGTGCGCTCTAGTCTCTTGATCTCCCTCTGTAGCTCTCGAATTTGTCGCTTCAATATCCGTATCTCCCTCCGCGTGTCCTGCTTCGTTAGCATGCTCTTTTTCTGCTTCTCCACCACCTCTTCCGAGCTTCCCGTTTCTGCAAAAAGGATACCGGGCATTATGAATCCCGTCCCTCTATCGGGGGTAACACTTCCGCGGGTAGTGCCACTATCTCCGAGCGGCTTGGCGCGTGCCACGGTAGGCATGAGTAATATCATCAGTACCGAGAATACTGCGATGATTACAACAAGTGTTTTCATCTCAGTAGTATATCGTGGTATATACATATATTTATTTGCTATCTGATAACGCTCTAGCCCTCTTAATATGCTTGACGGGTGCGACGCACGGCACCTTGTTTGAGTCGAGCAAGATTTGCACCATTCCCGCCTTCGAGTTGGTCCCAAGGTGCTTTACAAACACTCCCGACTGCTCATATCCCGGCATTCTGTATATGATTTTGTCTCCTCGCTGTAGTTTCATGGTGTTAGCTGTTATCTGGTAGTACGCCCGTGCCTGTACCCTTCCGAGAAAGGTACAGAGCGGGGGTGCTACGTTACAGGGTCCTCGTGTAGCCCGTTCTCGATCCACTCGTCGCGTGGCATACCCCATAGGTCCTGCGTCAGTGCTTCTATCGCGGTCGCGTCTCCCTTTAGCTCATGGTCGTAGTATTGCGTCTCGCGGAATTCCACGCCGTGCCGTACTGCGGCCGCTTGCAGGTCCTCCAGCATGCCCTGATCGCCCTCCTCTGAAAGGTCTCCGAACCCGCATAGGGTGATAATCTCTTTTTTCATGGTGTTAGTCGTTTACCCATTTGCTGATAATGGTCGCGGCGTTCTCCACTTGCTGGTCGTACCAGATAGCGCATGCCGTTGCGATATCGTGCGTGCTGTACTCGCGCATAACGTCGCTGATCTCGTCCTGATTCCTGTTATTCATGTACCCTAGTCGCTCCGCCGTGTATACACTCGCGCAATCGGTTGCTGCTTCTGATATTGCTTCTGAAACGTCGTCATCGTCCTCGTTATCGTCGAGATTGTCGTACACGTCGTCATCGTCCTCGTTATCGTCGAGATTGTCGTACACGTCGATCACGACACCAACCGCGTCGTTTAATATCTCATAATCGGTATCGGATACGTTGAAGTGTTCAAGGAATAGGTCGCGTAGCTCTTCTGGTGCGTCGTCCGTGAAGCGATAAATCATAACGCCGTTACTGCGCTCGCTCTGCGTCATCGCACCCTCTAGGCTTCCTAGTTTTTCTTGTTTTGTCATGGTGTTAGTAGTTTAATCTGCGAAGTAAAAGCACCCTGCATACACTAGTAAGGCTTCCACGTCCTCGATCGTGAGTCCCGCAAGTCGGGTCCACGGTATACCCCAGTCCTGATATTCCAGTTGCGCCGTTGCTGGCTCCTGATAATCATCGAGCGTACCTTTTATACGTACGGCCGGACCTCCCGTGCATAGTAGAATCGTGTACTGTGCATTCTGTACGCGGGTTTCTCCGAGCGCGTGCCAGTCGGACCGTACCTGTACGTCAAGTGCGTCGTCCTGTATTGCTTGCTCTGCGTTTTCGATATCGTCGTAATTATCAGCGTATCGTCCCTCCTGTAAGCCTTTCGCCATATCGCGCACGCTTTCTAGTTGCGCCCGTGCCTGTAGTTCTGCATCTGTTACTTTTTCCATAGCGGTAGTTAGTTAGTCGAGCGATCTATCGCGCCCGCTAGGACCTCCGAGAAAGTCGGAAGCCCTGCGGATACACTAGGCGGCCTCGCACGCGGTTATCGTCGCCACCTCCTCGTCGGTTAGATACTCCTTATCCTCGTGTATCAGCTCGCACGCCTCGCACGCGTAGTTCCACTCCAGATAGTCGTATTTATCGAAGCCGGAAAAGTCTATATGCGCCAGCAGTGCCGTGATAACAGGCGTCTGGTGCTTTTCCACGGCTTCCTCGAACGTATCAGCCGTGAGTGCCATATACCCGTCGTAAGACTTATTTGCGTCGAGTCGGGCCTGTATATCCTCGCGCACCTTCTCGCATGCGCTTAGATACGCCTCCTGATTCTCCAGCGATATTGTTATATCGAGACTATCAGTCGCAAAGTTATAAAACTTAGGACTGTAGTACTCCAGCTTCACGAGCGCGAGACCCGCGCTTTTGAGTGCCTCCTCGATATCCTTGCGGTATTCCTCCTTGAAGCCCGCGAGAATAGATATCTTGCTCGCGTCCTCGTCGAGCGAGCGTTCCCCGTTGTCGTCGATACCGTAGAGGCCCGCATTGAACGGTGCAAATATATCGTTTCCATTGTAAGTTTCCATAGCGGTTTTTGTTTAGGTTTATATTTTCGAGTACGCAATATAGGCCCGTGGCTTCATTCCTGAGAAACCGTAGCCCGTTCCCGTTGCGTTGCAGTCCTTAGTAAGGCATGCATACGTGAAGCTTCCTTTTAATATGGAATACTGCACGTTTTGCTTTCCGCATATAAGGCACCATGCGCCACTGTTGCACTTTGTTTTTTCCATAGCGGTATTTAGTTAGTTGGTAGGCGTCTAGTACACCCTATACAAGGTCCCGTAGGACCCTGTAAGGATTCGCTAGGACCCTAGGATCTTGTCCTTACGTTCCTTTGCGGCTTCTATAGCACGTTTATCCTGATACGCCCGCGTTCGCGCGTATTCTTCGCGGCGCTTCTGCACTTCGATCACGTGCTTCGCGTGCTTTGCTTGCGCCGTGTAGTAGATATCATCAGCAAGGTACTCGCGTATTGCCTTTTTCGTCTTGCGTTCGATCTTGCCGTATTCTTCCCAGTCTCCGATCATTTCATCTGATATATCCACCGTGATCGTGTCTGTTTTCTCGTCGTACGAGAATTCTACGCCACGGCCGTAGTACTTTTCTGCACGACCTAGCAAGCCCGTGTCGCTACGGTCTCCGTATAGCCACTCGTGCCTTAGAGTCTCTTCAGCGCTGTCTCGCGCCTCTTGTATTGCTACAGCAAAAGGATGATTCTCGTCTAGCTCGTCTGCGTATGATTTTTCCTCCATATCCTCCACGTACGCCTCGAGCGCGATATCAAAAGCCGGTATATCAGCCGCGTACGCGATCCTTTGATCCTTCGATAGCGTGTCCAGGAAGTCGGTCTCGTGATTGTATTCCTTGCGTACATAGTTCGTGCTTTCGTCCGTATATTCCATACAGTCGGTAAAGACTTGATCATAATCGCTCCCGTCTATAGCAATAGATAGAGTATCGATTTGTCCACCGCTACTGTTGCCGGTTTTCTCGTAGTCTGTTTCTAACTTAAGTGTGATCTTTTCCATAACGGTTTTGATTAGGTTGCTAGTTGAACGCTACTATCATTGCTACAAGCGCGGCACCTGCTACTATGTAGCCAAAGATCGCGCTAAGGTCTATGCCTGTATTCTTTTCGCGCGGGATACCGTAGCCACTATTTTCCAGGTTGCGTATGCGGTCTAGCTTGCTTGCGAGCGCGTTGCGATAGTTGGTATACATATAGAGTATTGCTATCCGCGCGCTTGACCAAGAGTGTTAAAGCGTAGCGCGTCTCTATTAATGCTTGTGATGAAGTTAGGAACTTGATTATTTTCGATATAGTGGTACTCGTGGCAAGGCAAGCATTCGCCTTTGCTGAACGTTTCCAGCTTTTCTACTTCTTTATTGCAGTACGTGCATAGGTTTTCCATATCGGTTTGTTAGGTTGCGTTCCTTTGAACGTATAGTAAATATATACGATGTCGATGTCGATGTCAACACATAATAAGGGTACTTAGAGTAGGGTTGTGGATAGCCATAAAAACGTAGAATGTAAATAGCTATAAGGTATGATGTAGGGATCGGAATGGAATGGGTACATGCGGTAGGGGTTTTGTCGTGATTTTTCCAAAAAAGCGGCAAGTGCGAACCGGGCCGCCCGGGCCGTTTCCCTGATTCTCGGCGCATGTACATGCATTATAGGCCGTCGTACGGGGCCTAAGTTTTATGCCCCGCTTATGCCCCGCCATATGCCCCCGTGAAAGTCAATAGTAAAAGCCCTTATTATAGGCCGTATTTTTTCTATAAGGTATGATAAATGGGCATAAGGGCATAAGATTCAAAAATAAAATTGTTTTTCATTTTTCTTAATTTGTTTTTTCGACCAACGATTTTCTGAAAATCTTATGCCCTTATGCCCCGTTTGCACCCTGAACCGTGTATCTTGGCCGTGTAAAGTGCTAAAAACTTGACGGGGCATAAGATTTGTGTTATGCCCTTATGCCCCCCTGATTTTATTTATGTGGTATAATAAATACGGCCTATTTACAGGGTTTTTAGGCTTTCAAAAAATCGGGGAGGGGGTAGTCCCTTAAGGGTCATCCCGGGTGTTGTTGTAGTAATACGTCCCACTACCCTCACGAAAAATAAATCAAAATCTCACGAAAAATAAATCAAAACCTCACACAGAAAAGTAAATGCTCATGATCCCGGTTCCCTATAAAAAGTTGCTCAAAAAAATTTCCCAGAAAAATATCAACACACCCTTGGTTTCTATAAGGTATGATTGACTAAATCCGTGGTAGTGTGGTGGTATGAAACGACCGAGGAAGGGGAGCACACCAAGCCAGCTCGCGTATGCAACACGCATGATGGATGGAAATGCCGGTTCCAAGAAGGAAGCAGCGCTGCTTTCGGGATACTCTATGAATGTCGCTGACAATGCACACTCAAAGATAGAGAATACGGAGGGATACAAGAACGCGATGATTGGGCTAGCCATAAAGTCGAACAATCTGATGTTGGCTGCACTCAGTGAGTTTGAGGCCAGGGGGTTGAAGAATTTCACCAATGCCGAGCTGATTAAAGCGCTTAACGCCATAGGCTCTGCGTGGGAGAGGATAGAGAAGCAGCGGTCTCCGAACAAGCTGACTACGCCGGAGGGTAATAGGTTGTATGACATTTTCCGTAGAGAGACTACGCAAAAGCCAGTAGATGTTGAGTTTGTAGAGAAGCCGAGTGACGAGGATATGGATTTCTAATATGGCTAACGCTAAAACACAGTCAGTGCATAACGAGAAGATGATCGAGGAGCTCATCGCTTCTCCTGATTTGATTTGGAACAAGCGGTGGAGAATGAGGAATTTGTACTGGATCATCACCAAGGACGGGACAAAGGAGCTGTTTAATATGAACCGTGCACAGACTCACTTCTTTGAGAATTTCTTAAATCCGGACGATCCGCTTCGCTTCTTCTTCCGCAACCTTGTGCTGAAGTCACGTCAGCTGGGGTTCACGACGTTCATTGATATATGGATTCTCGATGAGATTCTTTTTAAGACGAACCGGGAAGGGCTTATCATCGCGCATGCGGTTAAGGATGCGACTGAGATATTCGATAGAAAGATTGACTATGCGATTCGTAATATGTGCGACGAGATAAAGGGTGGGGCGTTTAAGCTGAAGAGCAATAGTGCCAAGAAGATTCAGGTGATTATCGACTATGGGCCGGAGGAGGGTTCCACGTCCTCGATTCAGGTGTCGAACTCGGGTCGCTCAGGTACGTTCCATTATGTGCACATCTCTGAGTTTGCGAAGCTCTGTCTTGCGTTCCCAAAGACTGCGGCTGAGGTGGAGACCGGTACGTTCCCTGCGGTGCCGTTCGATGGCTCTATCTTTATTGAGTCGACGGCTGAGGGTATGGCCGGTCGGTTCTATGAGTTGTTTACGGAAGGGTGGTCAAAGCGGCACACAATCACTCCGATGAAATCGAGGGTGATGTTTATGCCGCATTTTTATAACTGGCAGTACGACGACTCCGAGATGGCGAAGATCACCGAGACGATACCGACCAGTGACATGGAGACGTGTGAGATTGACTGGACTGAGTACCAGCAGATGTTTTCGCTGAACAATCTCGAAATCACGTACTACTATATGAAGTGGCTCCAGCTCGGGGGCAAGAACTCCACAGAGGCGATTAACAAACTGCACCAGGAGTTTCCGACAACGCATGAGGAGGCGTTTCTCTCCACGGGTCAGACGTACTTCCCAGCAGCGAGGGTATTCTCACAGCTTGAGAAAGCCAAGAAGGGTGTTCGTGGTGAGCTTTCGAACAATGACAGCGGGGACGTTGTGTTCCAAGAGGTCAGCTCGGGGGACTTCGAGATGTTTGAAAAGCCGGAAAAGGGGGAGCGTTATATCATCGGGGGCGATACTGCTGAGGGTCTCGCGCACGGAGACAAACAGATACTGTATGTCCTGAAGCACAGGAATGAGGAGTGCGTGGGACTGTACCGTTCGAGCGTGCCGCCGGACGAGCTTATCAGTGCAGCGTACCTCGTCGGGAAGTTCTACAACTGGGCGCTGCTTGCGGTGGAGTCGAACAAGGACGGTCTCTGGGTGAACGATGGGCTCGACAAACTGGGGTATAGCAACCTGTACTATCGCCGTGTTTTCGATGACATAACAAAGAACACGACCAAGCTGTTTGGCTGGAAGACAACGAGCGCAACTCGCCCGTTCTCGCTAGCTGCGCTGAAGGCGGTGTTCCTGCGGAAGGACTCTGGCTTCCCTGTTGCGATACTCGATGAGATGACAACGTTCCTCCGAAATGCGAAAGGACGCCCGGAGGCTCTTGCGAAAAAGCACGACGACTGCATCATGGCTGCGGCTATCGCATATGCTGTTTTGCAGGAGCAGGGACGATACATCGAAGCAGATCATGGAGAGATGGGTCACTCGCACATGAAAGCAATGTTCGGTGAGGATCAGAGTATCCCCACCTCTATGAACCAATCAAGTCAAAACCAAGGTATAAGGGAGTTATAGTAAAGCAATGGCTGCTCGACGATACAAAAGTCTGCATCACAATCTTCAAGAGGGGATGAACATCGTATTTCACAGGGAGCACCGGTCAAAAAAGGGAAGGAGTGCAGTAAAGCCGGGCAAGTTACAAAAATTCGAAAGATCCTCGCGTCGTAAATTCAAAAACTACTCCAAGTCGCAGGATTTTTTTCAACCTGACGGGCGAGATTGGAAGAAAAGACGAAAGTATTGACAGTGTGCCTCTTGTGCTATTACCAAAAGACTCATATTATCTTTATATGTACTCAGACCCCGAATCCGCGAACTCAAAACTCACTGAGGACGACGGAACAGCGTTGCCTAAGAAAGGAAAGAAGCAACCTTCCAAGTACGAGAACCCTGCTGCTGATAAATTCGTTGAGGAGAAGAAGAAACTTTTCAAAAAGTCGCAGTACAGACAGCGTTTCGATGAACTTTCCAGAGAAATCGACCAGAATATCATAAATACGACCGTTTCGTACGGCGAGAAGCGTTACGAGAAGACCGGATGGGGCTCGGTCATGTCTTATAGCAAGATGAGCAACGGAGGATACGACATTAACGTCTATCCACAGAAGATGGTCGATAGGGACCAGAACCGTTCCGGTGTGCCGGTGTCCCAGGAGCCGATTGCCCTCTCGAAGATTCTGATTGCAACGTCTGTACTCGCAGGAAAGACGCCTGACGCTGAGGTTGTTGGTGACGACAAGATTTACAACAAGGCAGCATACGAACTATGGAAGCGTACATGGATACTGAAAGGCGCGAATGGTCAGAATACGCTTGAGCGCACATATCAGAACCTGCTCACATATGGATGGGCTGCGTGGCGTGTGTACCCTCGTCGTGTTTCGGTGAAGCGTTCAAACGGTATAGAGAAGATTCTATTTGATGACATATATCGAGAGCCACTCGACCCGAACCGCACCTGGCTCGGTCTTTCTCAGAACGTGGGTGATTACTGGACTCAGTTTGAGGTTTATTACGAGAAGGACATTGCAAAAGAAGACTTCTTCCGCATGTGCCCTGACGCAGAAGGTTTCAAAAAGCGAAAGGGATTCCTAGAATCGCTTTGCAGTACCGAGGAGTCAAAAGACGAGAATCAGACTCTTTCTGAGCACTCGTACACTATTGGGTACTACGAGAACCCACTAACGAACAGGTACATCGTGAAGTGTGGCAAGTTCGTTATTTACGATGGCGAGATGCCGAACGACGAAGTCTATGGGTCTGTTCTCGTTGCTCGTTGTTTTGTAAAGAACATCCTTGATCCTCACGGCGTTGGCCTTTACGAGATGATGCGTGGAAATACAGCTCTTTTCACATACATCAACTCCCTAAACGCACAGCAGGTCGAGGCAGAAATCTTCCCTCTTCTCTTTGGTCCTCAGGTGCAGAACGGGACGAACACGTACAAGCGTTCTCCGAACGTCATCAACCCAAAGAACCCGGGCTCAAGTATCGATGTCATTAAGACATCGGGCAACGTGCAACAGGGTATTGCTTTTGCTGACCAACAGAAGGTATCTATTGAACAGAACACTGGCGTCAACAACATCGTCGCCGGGCAGAATGCTGAGTCAACCCTCGGTTCAACCGTTATCTTGAAAGAGGCTGCGCTTAATCGTCTTACACCTCCTCGCAACTCGGTGATGAACGGTCTTCAGACAGATGCACACATTGCCCTCTCTTGGATTGAGCAGACATACCCGGTGGACAAGATATTCTTTGTCGACAAGGATGAGGATATTGCCGCGTTCGCTCAGATGAACCCTGATATGTTTATAGAAAGCCAGCCGGTTCTCGATGATTTCGGGGTCCCTGTCTCGCACGTTATAGCGGCCTCACAGAACCTTCGCCTCAACTTCGACTTCACCTCGGAAGGTGACCTCCTTGAGGATGTTCCTTCACGCACCATCTCAGCACGAAACCTATTCAAAGAGATGGAGACTCACGGGCACGGGAAGGCGTATATTGAATTCCTCATTGATCCTGACTCGATGCTTGTGCCTTCGATGGAAATCCAGAAGCAAAATTACATGGCGATATCTCCACTTATCACGAACCAGATTAACCTTATATTCCAGCTCCGAGCGAGTGACCCGGACGCGGCTGCGGCGCAGCTCCGTGCCTTCGAGCGACTTCTCAAGGTGCAGAGGGAAAACATATACGACTATATTCCGAAGTCAACGTATGATTCGATTATTGCTCTCCAGCCTTCAGAGATTCCTCCACCGTCTTCCGAGGAGCCTATCGACAAGACTAAGCTCTACAAAGACGCACCTGCCGAGGTCCAGCGCCAGATTGAGGAACAGGCTGGCCTTCAGCCTGGTCCTATGGACGAAGCGCCCGCGACACCTGGAACCATTCCACCGCTTGGCCGTGAGAATCCTGACGCACAGCAGAACGATGACCCGGGTGCGCCGATGCGCCCCAAGACCCCGAACCAGATTCCGACACCTCAATCTCCAATGGGTGCTTCGGTCGATGCGAGCATGGGCTATGCCGCAGACTTACCATTCTTTCCTGGTGGAAATCTAAAATAATTCTATGGACCCTGAGATCAATCAAACGATAACGCAGAAGCAGATAACCTTTGCACAAGACGCAAACATGGTTCTCGCCGCTGTTCAGATAATAAAAGACTGTACGGGTGTGCACGGGCTTATTGGCGACAGCGAGTTTTCCACACTTGTTAACGCAATAACACTTGACACACAGCAGAACGTGCTGACGAAGTTTCTTTCTCGTATCGACCATATTAAAAATGGAGGTCTATTAAACGAACAAACACAATGATAAAAGAACCAGTAAAGCTGGAGAAGGAGAACTATACGCTTCATGTGAACTATTCGGATGAGGCTGTCGAAAAGAAGATTATGAAGTTCATCACGCCCTCTGGAGACGAGTTCGAAATCACAGCAGATGAGATGGCCTCCATTCTCATAGGTCAGGTGAATTCCGACCTTATTGCGGCAACGTTCGTGGAGAGCGACCGAGTGAATGTCGTGGATGTCATGCGCCAGATTCGTGTGCGTGCAGACCGTGACATATCCAAAGGTGAAGAGATTCGACTTGAATACACTCACCCGTACCCCCTTGAGTTCGCTGTCATCGAAGAGGCTGCAAAGCTGGCCAAAATCCAGATGGACGTTCCAATGATGATACTTGACGTGGATTATATTAAGGCAGCGAAAGAGCGCTCTACTCCAGAGCAGAAGAAATTCGTAGACCTCATATACAAGTTCTTCAAGGATCTGCGCCCAAATCGCGCTACTCGTCGCAGAACTGCATCGTCTCCGTGACGCGGCAGTTTTACTAAATAAGACCCCTCGTTCCAGGATAGGAACCATAACTGTATGGCAATAGCCGCAAAACTTAAGAAGGCAATGAAGCTCGGTATTACTTTTGAGGAAGGATACGAGCCGACCGAAACCCAGCTCGACTCGATTATCGAGGAGAAGCTGAAGATTGCCGACCACGAAAAGGAAGAGCAGAGAATCCGCAAAGTCGAAGAGAAGAAGGCTGAGGACTTTGCGAATAAGAATAATCTCATTCTCAAAGATGTCGACGGCGCAGAGGTCGATCAGGAGGATTATTTCTTCCCTCGATATGAGGATGAGGTTATCGTTTCCGCAAGCGGAACGAAGACCACCCTAAAAGCAACTAACGAAACGGCACCGGCCTACTTTAACAGCGTCATTGGTTTGCCTGTTGATCGTGAGGAGCTGATTAAGGTGTTTATCCGACACTTCCCACGAGCGAAAGGGTTTCTCTTCTACAAATCTCGTGATAAGGAGGTGTACCTCATTATCGTCCCCTTGAAGTACGCGACAACAATCAGCGTCTCTAACGAGTCTCGCCCGGGAGACTTCCAGCGACACGCACTTTCGTTTCTTAACGAAGGGTCCGTAAACACCGATTCTCTGGAATTGAAACTAAAACGTATTGCTGGTCACAATTCGATATCCACAGAGCCTATTGCGCGGTAAGCCAATATGATTGTATGATTAACATTAACTCAACGACAACGGACACGATACGTCCGGATACTATATGAGCGAAGTACCAACAACCGTGGATGCAGTAGAAGAGGACGCAGCACTGGATGCAGAACTGAACGCCTCGATCGCTGACATTAAAGCTGGACAAACTGAAGCACCGGTAACCGAGGACATTAAAGGTGAAGAGCCTTCCAAGGAAGCTGACGCAACAGGAGAGGCACCTACCAGCGAACCTCAAGCCACTGGAGAACAGGACTATCGATTGCCAAATCAAGGGAAGTGGGAGTCCGACGTGGCATTCGAGAAGCGTGTAGAGCTCTTCGATCTCGTAAAGCGCCGTCAGGCAGCAACGACTCCAGAGGCAAAACAAGCACTTACTGTCGAAATCAAGAATACTAAGGGAGACCTTAAGAACCTTGGTAGCGCAGAAAGATTTACTCAACCAAGGATTAGTGGTACGTCTCCTGAACAGGGAGACGGGGCAGCAGAAGCAGATCCTAACTTTGTTGCAGACCAGGAGCGATTCAAACAGCTCGGGGGCTTCACAAGGGAGGAGATGAAAGCAGAACTTGAGCAGGACCGTCACGAAACAGCAGTGCGTAGTGACCTTGAAAGTTTTGTAGGGAAGCACAACGAGTTGAAAGACGAAGACGTGCGTGAAGTCTTCTTCGACTTCGTTGAAGATAACTATGCTTGGCAGGACAAATCGGGTAAGGCACTTGCTGCAACCCTCGAAATGGCCTACGAAAATATGTTCCGACCCTCAGAATCAGTTCAAGATCGCGTGCTAAAGAGTGCTGGAGTTCAGGAGAAAGTGAATGCGATGCAGTTCCCCGGTGGAACCGGCAACCAAAGCACTTATTCTCCCGCGATGATGAGAGACATCAAAGAACTCACCGACACGGGAATGACTGAAGAAAAAGCTCTCGAACTACTTTCTGAAGAATAGCCAACCATTAGTTGATAACTATTTGAACGTATGCCATTCATTCAAACGACAATCAAGAATCCTACTCGTTCTCTAACGAACATAAACAAAGCATCTGCAACAGTGATGACCACAGGTTTTGTTCTTGAGCAGACGGCAGGTCTTGCGGTTCTCGGAACCGCAGCTACGACACGCGCAACAATGGCGGGTGTCTGTAACCAGACGATTGCAGCGGCAGAAGCACTGACTCAGGTTCCTGTAATTGAGACCTTTGAGAAGGACACATGGACTGTTGACTCAACGAACAACTCTGACGCTACCCATAACGGTCAGCTGATGGTTCTCGGTGCTAGCGGAGGAATCGTAAACAACACGGGGACGACGAATGCCGCAGGTATCGTCAAGCAGGAAGGTGTGTACGGTACAGCGGCTGAGAAGAAGATTATTGTTTCGTTCGTACAGTAATTTATTAGAGTTTTAACTCCTACCATATGACCGGAACAATACAAGACTATGCAGTAATCGTGAACAATGTGCTTAAGCACATTGCTCCAAAAGTTGCAGCGACCACTCGCTCTGAGTATCTCGACTTCATGACGAAGATTGATGACAACCAGCGCATTTACACTGATGTTGGTGTCACTGGCCTCGGAATGGCTGAGATCATCCCAGACGGTGCCGTGGGTGCTTCAGATGCGCCTATCCAGGGCTTCTCAAAGAACTACGTGCAGATGCACTTCACAAAGAAGGTTCGTATGACCTTTCAGACGAATTTCTTCCTCTTTGAAAGTTCAGCAGCGAAGATTAAGGGTGATGTTAAGAACAAGGTGCTGGAGGGTAAGAATGCGATTGAGCTTGCGAAGAATTACCTCGCTCAGTGTCTTCTCGCGCAAGGATTCGGTACTTCGTTCACCTGGGTGCCTATCAGCTCTGTTGGTTTGGCTACTCCAGTTTCGACTCTCGGTGCTGACGCTGTCGCATACTGGTCGGCCTCACACCCTCGTGAAGACGGCGGACCTGTATGGAGCAACGTCATCGTTGACGCCGTTTCTTCACCTCAGTTCACCTACTCGGCTCTTCTTGCGGCTCGCCGCCAGCAGAGTCTAAAGAAGGATGGACGTGGTATGCCGCTCATGTCGACCCTCGACACGATGGTGGCTCGCTCTGGTTCGACCACGGCGCAGTTTGCTAAAACAATCAAGGGAACAATCGATAAGGGACTCGCACCGCAGCAGGTTAACCTGTTCAACAACGCACCAGCTACCGACACTTTCAACGTGGTCGAGCTTTCAGCGTTCGAGAACCAGGGTCTCTCTGGTCTCATGTGGGGCATGTTCGACTCGAAGCTAAAGACAGCCGATTATGGCTTCATCTACATCGAGGCACTTGCAACTCGCTCGGAGCCAGCGGTAGTTGATTCTCTCGGTAACCAGGATCTCGTTATGAACTTCAACTCTCTCTGTCAGATGGGAGCATCGGACCTTCGTGGTTGGATGTGGAGTGCAGGTAACGGTACGTCTACCGGATAGTGTCCAGTAGTCTTTCCACTCAGCTCCTTAAGGGGAGTTGAGATGGGCAGATTTAATGCCTCTCAAACAATCTTTTATTAGTCATTTGAAAATATATGATTCAAGATGCTTCATCACGCCACATCTCCTCAGCTATAAATGCTGGCCCCGGTGATACTGTTCTGATAGCAAGGAACCTTACAACTCCTGCGTGGAACTATATCCACGAGATAATCGGTGACCTCAGTGCAGCAGGTTCAATGTCTATCGTCGCCATAAACAGCGCGGCTGCTGAGCGCGTCCTTGGAACGTTTAACCTGGCTGATGGTCAGGGACTCACTCTTCAGGATCAGTCGGGTCAGGACAACCGTCCTCGATTCGAGTTCAATCCTGACGAAAACGCGGTAATGCGGTGTGTAACGGGAACTTTTACTGGCTCGCTTGAGCGTTCAATTCGAAACTAGCGTATGGATGAGAACACCTCTGAACAGCTAAAGGCGATACAGACGTGGTCGGAACAGAGAGAATCACTTCTCTTTGAGATCGGCTCTCTTTCCACCGAACGCGATCGACTTTCAGAAGCCGTTACTGAAAAGTCTCACTCGCTCACTGACGTGGCTCTTGATATTTCAAATGCTCACGGGCGTCTTACCATACTTAAAACCCTTGAGGAGCACAGCCGCTCGTCAGTTAGTCTGGATGTTGCTCAGCTTGAGGCAAGGAAGTCTCGTCTTGAGGCCGAGTGTGTTGCTGAGGAAGAATATCTAAAGATTCTTGATTTTCGTTGTTCCGAAAAGGTTGCAGAGATAGGTGTACTTTCTCTAGCTCAGGATAAGATGAGCAATCAGTCAGAAGTAGTCGACCAGATTGTTGGACAGGTTATAGAGAAGTCCTTGTCTGCCGTGTCGGATATGAAGGTCTTTATGGCCGATATTGAGACGATTGTCGGTCATGTCATCCAAAAAAGTAACGAAAACGTAAACCAGACGAACATCGTTCTTGAGAAACTGCCTCGATATATTTTTGAACTCCAGAAACCTATCCCAATTCGTCGCGTGTACCAAGCCCCACCCAGTACGATTATTGAACCTGAGGACGCCCTAAAAGAAACATAATACTATGTCGTACCTCTCAACATCTCCTGGCGATCCAAACAACCTCGGCTACTTCGCAACGCCCGCCGCCCTGATTGCAGCCTACCCTGTAGGAGTTGTGGGGGCCTATGCCATTGTTGGTTCAACGGACACGTTTTGGGTATGGGACGATGGTACATCGGCATGGGTTAATTCTGGTGCTTCTGCCAGCGGCGACGTAACCGGCCCAGCTTCCTCCGTAGCCAACTCTATAGTTCGTTTCAACGGTGCTACTGGCAAGATAATCCAGGGCTACACATCGGGTGCACCTACCATCTCTGACACGGGGGATATTACGCTTGGAGGAAACAAATCTATCATTGGAGGCACAGCAGTAGGTTCAAACATAACCTACAAGTCCACCACGGGAGCAGGTACAGCAGCAGGTATTGCCCATCAGTTTATTGGAGGCACAGACGGAGCAACGATTGCCGCTACTATTCTCAACAACGGCAGGGTAGGTATTGGTGCGACAGCCCCAACAGCAGCCCTTCAAATTGGTACGGCATCTTCTACTGGGAACCATGTGCTGGTTCTTGGTAGTGGCACGGAAGACACATATCTCGTATTTAGTGGACAAAGGAAATATCCGAGATTTGAACTGGTTGATACCTTTGCTGGCGGTTCCACCTTCAATATGTGGAACCTTGGGAACCAAATGAGGTTTGGAACAGACACGGGTTCTGCTGGTAATGCTGCATGGTACACAAAAGCAGGGGTTGCAGCTGATGTGATTTTCAACGGAAGGGTAGGTATTGGTACGGCGAATCCTACTAATATCCTTTCTCTAGGAAATGCAGCAGCACGAAAGTTCTGGATAGAGGACTCCGCCACCGACGTAGTTGGTAGGGCATTGACGGTGTCTGCTGGCGGAACACTAGCAGGAACGTCTGTAAGCGATGTTGTCGGAGGAAATCTCATCCTCCAATCTGGTCTAGGAACAGGCACCGGAGAAAGCACTATCTCCTTCCAGACCGGCACCACACTTACTACCGGCACGACATTACAGACAATGTCTACCAAAATGACCATTCTGGGAAGTGGGAACGTCGGTATTGGTACAACAAGCCCGTCCCAGAGGCTCTCCGTCGACGGTAACATTGCGCTCCGGCACGCTGACTGGATTGGTACGAGTAATGCTGCCAACAACCCTTATATTACGTTTCGTACTGATAACTCTGGCATGATTGAGTCCCGCGGCGCATTTTTTGATGTATATAATTCAAACTTTCGCCTTATAAACGCACGCCTTGAAATGGGCAATGGGTTTGACCACTATAATGGAATAAGTAGTTCGTTTATTGCTTCAGCAGCCGACGCAGGAAACCCCATTCGGTCATCGGGCAAACTTATATTTCGTAACCGATATTGGAATGGCGCCGCTAGTACAGACTACGAAGCGAGCTTTGAACATATTCAAGAGAGTGTTGCCCCTGAATCACGCTTAGCCTGGTCAATTGGTGGCAGTGAACGATTTTCAATTAAGTCTACGGGCAACGTCGGTATTGGTACCACCACACCAGCACGCCTTCTCAACGAGCAAGTATCTGACGCAGTAACAAACGTCGTAACCTACTCACAGCGACACACGCACATCACGTCAGGAACCGCAGCGATTGGCTTCGGTGTAGGAGAGGAATACGAGCTTGAAAATGCGTCAGGTACGAACCGTGTTGCTTCCACCCTTGAAACCACATGGAGCGACCCGGTAGACGCTACCGAGGACGCTACATGGAGACTACGCCTCATGCGTGCAGGAACCCTTACGGACGCCCTTACGGTTGATTCATTAGGCACGCTCACCACTGCCGCAAACATTGAACTCGGTCACGCAACTGACACGACACTCTCTCGTTCAGCCGCGGGGGTACTGGCAGTTGAGGGTGTAGTCATACCGACCATTTCAAGCACCAGTACGCTCACAAACAAGACAATAACCTCTTACATAGACACTGGTAAAAGGA
>Ga0163154_10002122_pt1 | contig 29445 bp, 18 predicted proteins | sample OliLakLV19MP9P1_FD_148649 | JGI IMG/M metagenome (GOLD analysis project Ga0163154, IMG submission 148649) | Freshwater microbial mat bacterial communities from Lake Vanda, McMurdo Dry Valleys, Antarctica - Oligotrophic Lake LV.19.MP9.P1 | ecosystem: Environmental > Aquatic > Freshwater > Lake >... | reverse complement strand
AAACTTTATCATGAAAAAAATTTACACAGTTAGTTTATTAAAAAAATTAAAATATGCTTTCTTTATAACAACAGTTCTTTTTTTATCAGTTTTTACGTCAAAAGGTCAAAGTCGAAATTTTGGAATTGTTTTCTCCGAAAATTTAAAAGGCGGCACTACCTTGTTGGGAAATACATTAATGTATTCGTCAAATGCAGATGGATCAGTTTATACTGTTGCTATGAATGGAAATAGTGTAAATGGCAATAGTTTTTATGATAACGGTAATTTTGGTCTTACTAATATGCAATATATTGATATCGATGGTAGTTCCGGGGATGGTGCAGGTACTCGAAATTCATCTTCTGCAGATTTAATTTTACCCGCAGGCACAAATACTATTAAGATGGCAAGGCTTTATTGGGGTGGAAGGGCATTAAAATCCGACTTTGATATGCTAGACCCTTTGAATCAAAGAATTAAAATCAGAAAAGGTGTTAGCGGACCTTATCAGCAATATGCGGCAAATCAACTAAATCAAACTGTGATTAATACGGGATTAAGTACGGAGTTTTCTCTTTACCAGGCCTATGTAGATGTTACAAATTTGGTACAACAAAATGGCAGCGGCACATACACTGTTGGAGATGGAACGTTTTCAAAAGGTACGGGTGGAGACTATGGAAACTATGGAGCATGGAGTATTGTAGTGGTTTATGAAAACTCAAATTTGAATTTTAACAGTGTTCGTGTTTATGACGGTTACCAACAAATTTTTAATGGCAACAGCGTTTTCACAAATACGATTTTATTAACAGGATTAAATGTTCCTTCCGGAGCTTTAGCCAATACTGATGCACAAGTAGGTGTAATTGCCTGGGAGGGTGACGCAAGGTTTAAAGAAGATAGTTTTAAAATTAACGGAAACCCTGTTAGCAATTCAATCAATCAGCTAGACAATGTTTTTAATGGTACTATTTCAAATAATGGTGTTCACGTAACCACTAAAAACCCTAATTATACTGACCAGATGGGTATGGATATCGACCAATTTTACGTGGGTACCGGCTATGGAATACTTCCCAATGCATCCAATGCTACGATTCAGTTTGTTACATCACAGGATCAATATTTTACGGGAGTAGTCACTTTTGTGATTAAAATGAAAGATCCTATTATCAAACTTTCTAAATCCGTAACTGACGCCAATAACAATCAAACTGCACAACCAGGCGAAATACTTACATATAGATTAAAAGGCAAAAATATTGGAGCTGGCAATGCAAATGTAACAGCACTAACTGATCCACTTCCTTCAACAGTTACTTATGTAAATAACTCTTTGATGGTAAATTATGGACCAGGTGTTATTGCAGGCATAAAAACAGATGCTGCGGGTGATGATATTGCGGAATATGATGCTGGTACAAACACAGTTATATTTAGAATGGGAAATAATGCAACCGCAATTGCCGGGGGATATCTTGAACCTGCTGATTCATTTGAGGTTGAGTTTAAAGTAACAGTAAATACACCGTCAAATGGAATTATACCACAAATAGTTAATGCAGCAAGATTAACCGTAAAATCTGATGCGTTGGTAGATTTTGTGGACGATGCAACAGCAGTTATTAATCCGGATGGAGGCTCACTTCCGGTTACATTAACATCATTTTCAGCGTCTTTATTAGCAGATAAAAAGGTAAAAGTAGCATGGAGTACTTCAATGGAATATAACTCAAAAAGTTTTGATATTGAAAGAAGCAGCGATGGGGTTAAATTTAAAACTGTTGCCAGCAAATCTGCAAGTGGAAATTCAACTTCAAAAATAAATTATTTTATAAATGATGATATAGCTGATGTAACATCACCCATAGTTTATTACCGCCTAAAGCAAATTGACGTTGATGGAAAAATTGCTTTTTCTAAAATAGTTCCTTTAAAATTGAAAAAAGGATTGGGGAATTTTACCGTCTCACCAAATCCATTCATCAATAATATCAATATAAATATTGAATGGGATAAAAACGAAACTACTGTTGTTAAGGTTTATAATGTAACAGGGGCAGAAGTGGTTTCTAAAACTGTAATGATGATAAAAGGATATAATTTCATCGCAATTGATGAATTGATGCAGGTACCTTCCGGAAGCTATATTCTTCAGTTTAATACTCCAAATGGAAAGTTGTTTAAACAGATAGTTAAACAAAAATAATTTAACGAGCCTATTTTGTAAAGCTGCCGTAATTTTTACGGCAGCTTTATAATTTACTAAAGTTATATGGTGGGTTTAGTAGTCAATTTTTTTTTAATTGTTGTGGTGTATTTACAAATGCTGCAAAATACTCAGTTTCCATATTTCTTCTTTTTCATTAAATAACTTACTCGTATTTTCAACTCAATTTGATAATGTAGATTTGATAGAATAAATTTGCCCATCAAAAAACATTAATAGTCTTTTGAATTGTATAAAAACTAAATAAACCACATGCGACAAATAGCATTTAGAGAAGCGTTGAGAGAAGCCATGCAGGAAGAGATGCGCAGAGATGAGCGGGTATTTTTAATGGGTGAAGAAGTAGCTGAATACAATGGTGCTTACAAAGTGAGCCAGGGTATGCTGGATGAATTTGGTGAAAAGAGAGTTATAGATACACCAATAGCTGAGCTTGGGTTTACAGCAATCGCTGTTGGCGCAGCACAAAATGGTTTACGTCCTATAGTTGAATATATGACCTGGAACTTTGCTGTATTGCCCCTTGATCAGATATTAAATACTGCTTCTAAAATGCTGGCAATGAGTGGCGGGCAGGTTGGTTGTCCAATTGTATTTCGTGGTGCCAATGGAAGCGCAGGACAGTTGGGGGCGCAACACTCAACAGCCTTTGAATCGATGTATGCTAATATCCCGGGATTAAAGGTAATATCAGTAAGTAACCCTTACGATGCTAAAGGATTATTAAAAAGTGCTATCAGGGACGATGATCCTGTTGTATTTATGGAAAGTGAGGTAATGTATGGCGAAAAAGGAGAAGTACCTGAAGAAGAGTACTTGCTGCCTATAGGCAAGGCATTTATTAAGCGTACAGGCAAAGATGTAACCATTGTATCTTTTAACAAAATGATGAAGGTGGCTTTAGGAGCTGCTGAAGAATTAGCCAAAGAAGGCATTGAAGCAGAAGTAATAGATCTTGCTACCATACGCCCGCTTGATTGGTTCACTATTTTAGAAAGCGTTAAAAAAACAAACCGACTGGTGATAGTAGAAGAACAGTGGCCGTTTGCTTCGGTATCTTCAGAAATTTGTTATCGAATTCAGAAAGAAGGATTCGATTATTTAGATGCACCAATTCGCCGGATAACAAGTGTGGATGCACCTATGCACTATGCACCCAATTTAGTTGCTGCATACCTGCCCGATGTCCCGAGGACAGTTAAGTTGGTGAAGGAAGTGATGTACTTGAAAAAATAAAGAAGACCTGCATCAAAATATTATTAATGTATTATGCCCCGAAAATTTCCGGGGCATAATACATTTTACCAAAAAACGGTAATGTGGCAAAATATAGTTGGTGATTTTTCTATTCACAGAAATATCTACACAAATGAATATTATAGTGCCAATTAATTTATCCTGAAATTGAAAATAATTGTAGAGACTCCGCCATCTTCAGTAGCAGGGAATTTAAGGCTTCCGGCTTTTCTTTTGGCGATTGATAATATTGTATTGTTGGAGGTAGTTGTTCCTTTTGCAACTGCACTGCTAATAAAAGTACCTGCACTATTATATTTTACATCAAGGTATACCTTTGCATTCTGGTTAAAATCGTCTTCAAATTTAAGGCTGCCCAGGTTCAGTGGTCTTGATCCACGAAGAACGCTAACACCACTTTTCCCCCCCGGTGTATTTCCATAGCTATCAGGTTTACCTGATGGATCACCAGCATCACCTTTTCCGCCGGGCTTGGTACCCTGGTAGCGATAGCCATTATCTTCCGTTGCACCATTTCCTTTACCATTTCCGGGACCTTTATAAGTGGCTACCGGCTTGGGTGGTTTTGGTACAGACACAGGTGCCGGAGCTGGATTTTTATAAACTGCAACAGGTTTTATATTGGGATTAACGGCTGTTTTTTTTACAACAGCTTTTGTAGATTTTGTAACAGCAGCTGCGTCTTCTTCTGCATTATCTTCAGGCTTGGCTTCGTTTTCGGCCGGTGGGCTAGGGGCACTTGCTTTAACAGGCTGTGGCTCCGGCGCAGCAACAGGGCTCATTGCTCCTTTTATTAGTGGTTGTTTTTCTCCAAAGCCTTCTTCATTATTGCCCAAATTAATTTCCATTAAATCCTGTGCAATGGGTAGTGTTACTTTTAAGATGGGAAAAGTAATTAAGAAAGCCAATAATAATATAGTACCACAAATAATGAGGGTATATAAAAACGCTTTCTTATTTTTTTCTGATTCAAAATTTGCGTGCATAGTAGTATTGTAACTCATAACAAAGTTATTTGATTAAATCATATGATTCAATACTGTGCCAATTTACATGGCTGTTAAAATAAATTAACAAATACCAGTTCAAAGTCTGTCTAAAAATCAGTGTTTACTTCCATTGTTGCCCTGGCTTTTTAACTAATGCAAAAGCAAAGAACAAATAGTAAAAGAACATGGCTATGTCAAAAAATAAGAAGATTGGGAAGAGGTCTTTTTCCTGCAGCTTTTTTGTAACAGGATATAAAATCGATATTTGAACAATAAACCGTATGCTAAAAGCTATCACAGCCAATTGCCAGTTTACCAATACTATTGTTGCAGCAAGCAGTGGATAAAAAAGAAAATGAGAAAATGAATACAATCCCAATAAGAATTGATGCATTGCCTTGTAATGCTTGCCGGTACTGTAATGGCGGCTCTTCTGCTTAATCCATTGCTGCCAGTTTTTGGCAGGCTCACTTAGCGTGAAAGTGTCAGGATCAATATTGATTTTTGTGTTTTTACCGGTAGCAGCCATGTTGATAAATAAATCATCATCACCACTTGCCAATTTATTGTGAGCAGAAAAACCCTTGTGCCGGAAAAAGATGGTTTTTTTGTAACTGAGATTTCTGCCAACACCCATGTATGTTTGGCCGGCGAGTGAATAGCTAAAATATTGCATGGCACTATGCATGGTTTCCCAACGGATAATTTTATTGAGCAGGCCATTCTTTTTGTGATAGGCGCCATAGCCCAATACAATCTCTGTGTCGTCATCATAGGTAGCCTGCATCTTATCAATCCAGTATTCGCTGGCGGGTACGCAATCTGCATCTGTAAGCAAAACAATTTCATACTTGGCTGCTTTAATGCCCATGCTTAAAGGAAATTTTTTTCCTGCAATCAGCATGGCTTCCTGTTTAAGCTCCACAATATGCAGTTGTTTAAATTTTTTTTGAAACTCTTCCAGCAGGTATTTACTGTCATCAAACGAATTATCATCTACTACAATAACCTCATGGGTTGTTTTGTATTCCTGTAGTAAAGATCCGGGAAGATTTTTCGCTAAATTTGCCGCCTCATCCCTGGCGCATATAATAACAGATACAGGATGCGTTTGAGAAATATCTTTTGAAGTTGGCTTATAAGTCGCCAACCGCAGAAAGAAATACAAGTAATAAAAAATCTGTATCAAAGTAATGAGACAAAGGCCGCCTAATAATACCCATTGCCAGTTAATTAGGTTCATTTGGCGAAAATAAGCATTCATATGTAAAATAATAAACCATCTTACTGACATACAATTGACAAACAATATTCAATCAAATAACTATTATAGACTCTTACTTTCACAATGGCTGCACTTCAATTTAAATTAGAACATACTGACACCCTAACCAAGGCCAGAACAGGGAAAATAACAACCGATCATGGTGAAATAGCAACGCCCATTTTTATGCCAGTGGGTACGGTAGGTAGTGTAAAAACAGTAACCCAGCAACAGTTGGTAAATGATGTAAAGGCTCAAATTATTTTAGGCAATACCTATCATTTGTATTTACGCCCTGGCTTAGAAACCCTGGAAGCAGCCGGAGGCCTCCATCAGTTTAATGGATGGCCTGGACCAATACTTACAGACAGCGGTGGCTACCAGGTTTTTTCTCTTGCCAACAACCGAAAAATTAATGAAGAAGGCGTACTTTTTCAATCGCATATTGATGGTAGTAAACATTTATTTACACCAGAAAAAGTAATGGATATTCAACGGGTTATCGGTGGTGATATTATTATGGCTTTTGATGAATGTCCGCCCTACCCAAGTGATTATACCTATGCAAAAAAAAGTATGGATTTAACGCATCGATGGCTGGAAAGATGTATTGAAAGGTTTAACAGTACGCCAAACAAATACGGCTATACGCAAAATTTATTTCCAATTGTACAGGGGAGTACATACAAGGATTTACGAACAGCATCTACGGAGTTTATTGCTTCCAAAAATGCTACTGGAAACGCTATTGGCGGATTGAGTGTTGGCGAACCTATGGAGATGATGTACGAGTTTACTGAACATTGCTGCGATATACTGCCAGTTGATAAACCCCGCTATTTAATGGGCGTAGGTACCCCATGGAATATCCTGGAATGCATTGCTTTAGGCATCGACATGTTTGATTGTGTTATGCCCACCCGCAATGGCCGAAATGCGATGTTGTTTACTTCTAACGGCGTTATTAATATTGATAATAAAAAATGGGAGAGAGATTTTTCACCCATTGATGATGGTATCGACAATACATTCAGCGCTTATTACAGTAAGGCATATCTGCGGCATTTGATGAAGGCAAAAGAAATGCTTGGACTTACCATTGCGAGCGTACACAATTTGTCTTTTTATTTGTGGCTGGTTGGCCAAGCCAGAAAACATATAGCAGCAGGAGATTTTAAAAGCTGGAAAGAAGAAATGGTATTGAGGCTGCAACAGCGTTTATAGCATGTTTAATGGTAAAAATGATTGCATTTAATTGATGGCATAATATTTGAAAATCCCCTGTAACATTTTAATTTTATCTTTAACCCAATAAAAAAACCATTATGAAAAAATATTTAGTTTACCTGTTATTGGTTTTTATTTTACCAATCAATGGAAATGCACAGATAAAAGCAACTTCAGGCAATCTCCCCAAAGATGCTACTGTAGATGTTTCTATTGTTGATGCTAAAACAGGCACGATACTTACCAATGAAATTATTGTGTTCAGAAGTTCAGTCAACAAACTGGAGTACCAGGGATTGTCAGATTCTACCGGAAAATTTTCTTTACACCTGCCAACAGGTGCTAAATATGAGATATTTATTTTAGGATTCAGCGATTCTACCAGTTATAATGTGCTGGATATACCGGTGTTAAAAGAGAACCAGTTTATGAAAAAGGCTATCAATGTTGATATTCAGTTTGAAGCACCTAAATCATTTGTACTGGACAACTGTACTTTCGAAACCGGCAAAGCCACTTTAAAAGAAGAAGCTTACCGGGTATTGGATGAACTGGCAGAATACCTTAAAAGAAAAGATGATGAAAAAATTGAAGTCGGTGGCCATACAGATAACGTTGGTAAAGCAGAATCCAATATGCTGTTGAGTACCAACAGGGCTAACACGGTGATGACTTATTTATTAACAAAAGGTATTTCACCAGATAGAGTTACTTCCAAAGGTTATGGTATGACGATGCCTATTGAAGACAACACTTCAACCGAAGGCAGGGCAATGAACAGGCGTACAGAAGTAAAAATTCTATAATTCCTTTTTAAAAAAACACTTCCCGATGCCTCTGTTTACAGAGGCATCATTTTTTCGTTTAAACCACAAACCCATTCGCCATTTTCAGTTAGCTTTGCCCTTCTTACAACAAATGAAAAAAATAGACAGCTACATACTCAAAAAATTTCTGGTATCTTTTTTCTTTTGTATTGCATTAATGACGCTGGTAGTAGTGGTGATTGATATCAGTGAAAAGACGGATGATTTTGTAAGATCCGGGTTACCTGCCTGGAAGATTTTTGTAGATTATTATGGTGGTTTTATCCCACGGATTGATGCCATGTTGTTTCCCCTGTTTGTTTTTATTAGTGTAATATTTTTTACTGCAAAAATGGCTGATCGTACAGAGATTGTTGCTATACTTAGTAGTGGTGTTAGTTTCAGGCGTTTTCTGTTTCCCTATTGGCTGGGTGGAACTTTTTTATCTTTGTTACTATGGTTTGGCTACCATTTTGTACTGCCAAATGCAAATGCCCGGTGGAGTAATTTTGAGTCGAAATATGTTCCAAGTTCACTGGATTACGCACGGGGGTTTTCTCCACGTAATTATTATTTTAGAATTGATTCATCTACGTATGCCGGTATTCGTTATTTTGATACATCTTCAAAAACAGGCGGTAATTTCTTTGTACAACGATTTACAAATAATAAATTGGTGTATAACCTTCGTTCGGATAATATTGCCTGGGATACTGCCAAAAAAAACTGGCTGTTAAATGGTGTTGTGGAAAGGTTTTTTGTTGGAGAAAAAGAAGAATTAAAACGTAGCCCTACCAAATCAATCCAGTATAATTTTAAGCCAAGGGATTTGCGTAAAGATGAATTTTTAAAAGACAGGCTTTCTACAAAAGAACTCAATGCCGTAATTCAGTTGGAAAAACTAAGGGGCACGGAGGGCATCAGTTCCCTGCTGGTGGAGCGTTACAACCGGGATGCTATTCCTGTTTCAGTAATTATCCTTACAATGATTGGTGCAATTCTTTCCTCAAAAAAAGTGAGAGGCGGCAGTGGCTTTCACCTGGCAACGGGGGTTGTGCTAAGTGTACTCTATATATTGTTCAGCCGGTTTTCTTTAGTGTTTGCTACCAAAGGAGATTTTCCGCCATTGCTTGCTGCCTGGATACCCAACATTGTTTTTGGTTTGCTCACATTTTATTTTTACAAAAAAGCGGCGAGATAATTTTATTTGGTTTTATCTTATTAAAATTACAGTTGTCCGAATAGAATGCTGCCATAGCGCTAAAACATACACGGATGAAGGGTTCTAGCCCCTCTCCCCGTCCGAACACCAGCCCGGGAGATACATTCTGGCGGGGCTTGGCCGGGCGTGCTTCGGATTATACCATAAGTGCACTGATGTTTTGAGGAATCAAAATGGACAATGCAAGGCTGATTCCAAATAAGCGTACAAGAAAAAGTGAGATTACTAATTGAATACGAAAAGAGCTTTGAGGTATTAGTGTCAAGTTCCCCCTCTCCTTCGGAGAATTTGTCACGACCTTTCGCATATGGGTCAAGCTAAGGATATTACCCCTCATTTTTTTCCATATCAAATTAATATTGAAAATTAGTGCAACTGTATTTACGCCAGCGGCGTAACCTGTTTGTAGCTTCGCCAATACATCAATGCAAACCCTGCGCCAGCGGCGCAGCCTGTTAATTTGAGAAATGTAGAAAAACGCAAGGTTGCCCCGCTGGGCATAGGCGGTTTATGTTATAATTTTCTACAAACAGGTTACGCCGCCGGCGTAAAAATACCAATACTAAAAACCCTTGAAACCTTTTACAGATATGTGGTATAGCTATTTAATTAAAAAATTAGCTTGACGCAAATGCGACCTTTCGGGAGAGCCTGTACCGATGCATCGGGAGGTTGGGGGTGAGGTCTTACGAGGTACAGGGATTCCAGTTCTATAATGGAGAGCCTGTCCCGATTTTTCGGGAGGTTGGGGTGAGGTCATGCAGGCTTAGCTTGGGTTTTAGGCATTGGGTAGTAAAACAATGCATTTATATCCCCAATACCTGTTTTAATTTGTTATACCCGGCCTTGCTTACAGGCAACTGAATGCCTGTTGTTAAAACAGCAAGGTGACTGTCTTTTTCATAAGGCGTAATACGGGTAATTAACTGGGCATTTACAATGTATGAACGGTGGATGCGAATGAAGTCTGCAGCAGGTAGACTGTCTTCAAAATGTTGCATGGTTTTCTTTTTCAAAAAATTACCATCCGCTGTAAATATTTTTACATAATCATCTGCAGCCTCCATGTATTGCACCTGTGGCAGGGGAATGATTTTTATTTTGCCATTGTCTTTTACTACAATCCTGTTGTTGGTGGACTGCCCCTGTAAGGCTGTGTCAGCAACTACTGCAGCCACATTACTTTTTTGCAACATCATCTTTTGGATCGCTTTATCAAAACGCTCCTTGCTGAATGGTTTTAGCAAATAATCGGCAGCATGCGCATCAAAAGCCTTGATGGCATATTCTTCAAACGCAGTTGTAAAAATAACTGCTGGTGGATTGTCAATCAGTTCCAGCATCTCAAAACCATTTATTTTAGGCATTTGAATATCAAGAAAAATCAGGTCTGGCTGATGCTGCTGTATTGCTTTTATGCCTTCAAAACCATCACCACATTCCTGCAGTAATTCAATGTTGGTATATGGCTGCAGGTACTCTTTAATCATTGACCTGGCCAATGGTTCATCATCAATTATTATTGCAGTCATTGAGTTGTTTTGTTGCATGGTAATTTTAAAATTGTGAATGGTTTTATGCTTTTTGTGGAATGCTTACGATTGTAATAAATGTAGTGGCTTCTTTTTTTATTTGTAGTAAATCCTGCCTGCCGTAAAGCAGAAAAAGTCTTCTTTTAATAGATGCTAATCCAAATCCGGTTCCGTTGGATGATACGGATGTTGCTGCATCGTAGGGGTTTTGCACGGTTACTTCCAGCATGCCATTATTATTTTTTGCTGCTATTAATATTTCTACATCACCCACGGTGTCGTATAGCCCAAACTTAATGGCATTTTCTACCAGGGGCTGCAGTAACAGTGAGGGTATTTGCAATGGCTCCGCAGCCTCCTCACAATCAATCCTTGTTTGCAGCCGGTGGCCAAAGCGTACCTTTTCAATATCGAGATACAGTTGTAAGTAATCCAGTTCCTCCTGTAAACTCACTAATTGCCTGCTTTCATTCCTGATGGTACCCCGTAAAAAATCAGACAACTGTTGTATCATATGCCTTGCTTTTTCGGGCTGTTGCCCGGTAAGTGCACTAATGGAATTTAGACTGTTGAATAAAAAATGCGGTTGCAGTTGCTGGCGCAATTTGTTTAATTCTGCTTCTGCGGCAAGTTGCTCCATTGCTATTCTTCGTTCATTTTCTTCCTGCTGCTTTTTTTGTGAAAACCACAAAATCCCTATCACTGTAAAGCAAACAATCATCAGGAATGCAGCCGCAAGCCTTATAGACGACGACTGTTGCAACAGTTGAATGTAGGCTACATCCTTTTGGTACAGGGCTTTCAATATCAGCTTTACAAGCAACAGCCAGATGCCGCCCAAAGCAGACCCCATCAATAAAACATACAGGTATTTTTCTTTTTTTGGAAGATAATACCGCAGGTTATTAAATACCAGCAGGCAACAGCCCGCCAATAATATATTGCTCACTGCAGCATCTGCCAGGGCCTTAACTACCGGTACGCCGGCATTTTGCAGCAAGGTAACCTGAAACACTAACCATACTAACCACCATGTTGTAAATAACAACAAGGCGGTTGATTTTGTACTGATGCTTACACTGTAATTATTATTTGACAACGTCGGTTTCATTTAAACTGTTATAATGAAGTATGCCTTTCTCCAGCAATGCCTTTGATAGTTGCTGTGTTGTACGAATGTACAAATCTGCATCTGTTTCTTCATTTATTACCGACCATATTTCTTCACCGTCCTTTATATTACTTACAGCACAAATATCAACTACATCAATAAATTTCCAGCTTAGCTTAATATCGTTGTATTGGATATTAGTTGTTTCCCTTTCGCCTATAAGTCTTGCTTTTTGAAAAGCATGTAAGGCATCCTCGGCAGTTATCATTCTCAATTGTTGATTGAACTGTGCAACATGCACGCCATTGCCGTAAACAAACCGGTAAACTAATTTAACGAGCCACCATTTCATTGCAGTTAATTTTGAATGTTAGGATGATTAGTAACTCTTGATTTCGATACCTCCAAACAGTACGGACCCTCTGAGGATTAGTTTTTTATCCGGCGATAAATTTGCTGTAGCATTATATTTTCTTTTATCATCTACACCATGAAAAATTCCATCAATTTCATTTATAACGATAAAATGCGGCGGCACTATCAAATCAACACCACCAAAAATTACTTCAAATCTTAGTACAGCTTCACCTCTTATATCTGCCTGTGTAAGATCAATGTCGGTGCCACCAAATACACAACTTACTTTTCCTCCTTTAAAATCCTTCGATACAATCGTTCTGTTTACACCGCTAAATACGGAGTTGATCCGGAGATAGTCATCGTCGGATACTGTAGCGCTGTCATAGGTTAGCTGCGATTGTTGACTAAAATTGCCATCGGGAATTTTACTGTTTTCATTTGTGCTGTCATTAAATCTTCCAAACCTTTTTGGCCGTAAAATAAATAATACGCCTGCTGCAATAATTAGGGCGGGCCAAAAGTAAGGTCTCAGACCAAGTTCCGGAATAAACCGATCGAACAGAAAAAAGCTGCCAATTGCAATCAAAATAATCCAGCTGTTGTTGCGGAATTGGTGTTTAAAGCCACTGTAAATACCTATCAGTATTAAAATAGTTGGCCAGCTAAACAGCCAGCGGGGAAACAGGATACCTACATTACGTAACAGCAAAACTGTACCTACACCTACTAATATTAAGCCGCCTATTACCCGGCCGTTTTCCCTGTTCTTGAAATTTGAATTGTTGTTCATTGTTATTTGTTTTTGTTACACAAATCTATACAGCATTTGCCGCAGCATAAATCATCAATAGGTTGTTACAAATAAAATGTCGGTAAATGGCGTGGAATGGTCGGTGAATTTATTTTGCCACTAAAAAAAGGGGTAAATTATTTGCCAGGAGGCAGATTGCTTCAATTCAATTCCGCTTTTAAATGCGGTAGTAAGGCTATAAAAAAAAGTCGTTTAATTAAAGTAGCTTGTCCCTGCCGGAAGTGCCACAATAATTAAACGACCTTTTGTGTTATAACTGCTTTGATACAGATAATTACAGGTATTTTCTTATCAGATAAAGAGCATGTGGGTACCTAGTCCGCTGCCTTGTTTATAAAAATCCCCTACTGTAATTACGTCATCAATATCCTCATACATGTCTTCTTTTTTATAATGGAACATTTCCATGGCCAGTTTACAGGCCCATAGTTTTACGCCGGATGCTTTCAATATATCCAGAAACTCATGTACATCGGGCATATCTATCTTTTCCATTTCTTTTTTCATCATAGATGTGGCCAGCGCTTCCATACCAGGAAGGCCGCCAAGCATGGTTGGCATGTGCATGGCAGGGTTACCTACTGTAGCTGTGTGCAGGTGTTCCAGTTTCTGTTTGTGAATGGCTTCAAGGCCAAAAAAAGTAAAAAACATTTCGGCTTCAATACCTTCCATCCTGGCACCATTGGCCAGTACAAAAGCAGCATATACATTTTCTAAAGTAGCTTTAGAAAGTATGATCATCATCTTTTTTATTTCACCATTAAACTCGTTCATGATTGTGTTTTTAGTAAGTTATTAAATGCAACTGGCCGGTTTAGGAATGCCCGCAATTTTTGTTGCTGTTTTTAAAGGAGCGTTTGGAAATAGAGCGTACATCTCTTTAATATCTACCACACCACTTTTGCCAATTTTCCTGATACTTAAAGGCGATTCTTTTTTAAATTCACCCTGTATATAATCAATCACCTGCCAGTGCCGTGGAGTGAGGCTAATGTTGGCTTCTGTTGAAATGGCTTCGCCAATTTCTTTGTTCCATTGTGGGAAGTTGGTTAAGTAACCTTCTTCATTTACTTCAATTGTTTTTCCTGCAATAATCTTTTCCATAAAAATAATTTTAAGTTGTTAAGCAAAATTTTTCCCCGCTTCCTGCATGGTGGCAGATACAAACGGAATATGTGTTCCTTTTAATAATACATTCCAGTAAATCCATTTAAAGGCAAGCTTGCCCATGTGGTTCATTCTGCTTTCTTTTAGCAGGCGCATAGGGCCAATACCCGGAAAAGGAAAAGTTCCTTCAACCGGCTCGTGTGTATAATTGAAATCAATCAACAGCGCTTTACCATTTCCTGTTTCAATAAAGCAGTTTGCATGGCCATCAAATTCCTCTTTTAAAGGTTCGCCTTTTATAAACAGCAGTATATTTTCTGTAAGAATCTCAGCTTCAAAATGTGCAACAGATCCGGCTTTGGATGCTGGTATATTACTGGCATCTCCCAACACAAAAATATTTTTGTATTTAAGTGATTGAAGCGTTGCTTTATGAGTGGGCACATAGTTGAGTTCATCGCCTAGTCCCGATCTTTCCATCAGTTCATCTCCTTTATTAGTGGGTACGGTTACCAATAAATCGAAAGGGATTTCCCTGCCGCCATAATCAATTATTTTTTTGTTTTCATTGTCCACTTCAGCAATTGCAAAATCACTTTCAATGTTAATATTTTTCTCCTGTAATAAATGATCCAGCGCCTCTGTGGCTTTTGGCTTGGTGAAGGCACCACTTAATGGCGTAACATAAGTAATTTCTACTTTGTCCCGCATGTGTTTGTGTTTAAAAAATGAGTCTGCAAGAAATGCAAATTCCAGCGGCGCAACCGGGCATTTTATTGGCATCTCGGTAATGTGTACCAACAGGCGACCACCTTCCCATTCACGTAGTTTATTTCTCAATGCCAGCGATCCTTCAAAAGTGTAAAAATCAAATACAGATTTTTGCCATTCAGCTCCTTTCATGCCTTCCACTTCCTCTGGTGCAATTTTGGCGCCGGTGGCTATTATCAGAATTTCATAATGCAGGTGATCGCCGTTTTTCATCTGCACTACATTGTTTGCTGCATCTATTTTTTCAATTTTATCAGTTAGTAATCGTACACCTTTTGGAATAAATTCTTTAATAGATTTTACAATGTCCTCCGGCTCATAAATATCAAAAGGAAGAAATAAATAGCCTGGTTGGTAATGATGTTCTTCCCGCTCATCAATGATGTTTATTTCCCATTCATTTTTATCCAACTCGTGCTGCAGGTGATTGGCCATCATTGTTCCTGCTGTGCCTGCACCAAGTATTATTAAGCGTTTCATGATGTTTATTTTCAGTTAAAAATAATTTCATTGTAAAAGTATAACCAGTCAAATGGCTCCTGTGTAACTTATATTACACTACTACAATTAATGATAAAACTCATAAAAGTTGCTGATTTCCATTAGTGGCTTTTGAAGCATATAATTGCGGGCAATAAGGTTGGCTGCAGGGCTTTAAAATATGGGGAAACAAGTAATAAATACACAAGGAATTGGACTGCCGGATAATCAAATGCAAACATCCTGTGGCTGCAAAATACATTTAACCCAAAAAAAACAGGCATCAGTTAATTACCTGATGCCTGTTTGAGAAAAATATAATTCAGCTTACTTAATTGGATCTAATATTTTCTTTAAGCGATCGCTCAAATCCTGTAAGTGATATTTGGTTGCTTTATCAATAGTTCCCGGAATAGCAGCATCCGTTAAGGCTTTTAGTTCACGTGCATGTCCTTTTAAATAGGAAAGAATATCTGTTTTCTTTGTATCAATCGGTGCAGCAGCACTGCTAAATGAGAAGGTAAATCCACCACCTGATGGCGCAGGATTTATGATATTTCCCAATCTTTCCACATACGTTTTTTGCAGATTTCTTCTGTAAATATCTACTGGTTTTTTGCCGGGTAATTCTGTAAATATTGTTTGCTTTAAATCTGTCAGCAAGTCAATTACGGTATAGGCTTTATTGCCAATAGCTGCTTCTGCATTCAGCATTTTATTCATCGTACTGGTGCTCATCATTCTGTTTAAAGCAGTTTCCTGTAAAGATAAAATAGTTGTTGTAGCATTGATGCCGGTTTTGTATACTATATCTTTATTAATAAGCCAGGTGGGTGTGGTAAAAATTTGTTTGTTGATAAAGTCTGAAGCCTCTTTCTGCGTTTCCCTGCTCACAAATTCATATACATCACCTGCCTGGCTGCTCTTTTTCAAGGTTTCATAAACACCTCCAAAATTGTAGGTAACATGGCTAATGTATCGCCTTAACTGGCCAACCAATTGGCCATACATATCTTTTAAGGCTGAATAATCTTCATTTGGTTCTTTGGTCCAGTTTATTAAATTGGGCAAAATACGTTGCAGGTTTTTAATGCCGTACGTTGATGCTTTCATGGCATTGTCACCTATACATTCACTCTGGTCTCTTGGGTCATCGGGTTGTCCCTGCCGGCCATAGTAATAACGTTTGTCCGTTGCTTTGGCTTCTATCCATTTGTCTAAAGTGGGCACTTCTTCCTCAGCAGTTTTGGCATCTGGTATCAGTCTATATCCCCACTCAACAGCCCATTTATCGTATTCGCCAATGCGTGGGTAAATACCTGCTGTGGTAATATTATCCTCTGGTTGTGCCACATAATTAAAACGAGCATAATCCATAATGCTGGGTGTGTGACCATTGGCCTCTACCCAGGCTTTGTTGCGCAAATTTTCTACTGGCACGCCGGAAGAGGACCCAAAGTTATGAGGTAACCCCAACGTGTGGCCCACTTCGTGCGATGAAACAAAACGAATCAGTTCTCCCATCAGTTCATCATCAAAAACCATTTTTCTTGCCCGGCTGTCAATAGCACCTGCCTGTATCATATACCAGTCGTGCAATAGTTTCATTACGTTGTGAAACCAGCCGATATGGCTTTCCATTATTTCACCACTTCTTGGATCTACCGTGCTGGGGCCATAAGCATTTTCTACCGTGGACGGTTTGTAAATAACACCGCTATTCCTGGCATCTTCCATACTCCAGGTGCTATCCTGTTCTTTGGTAGGAGCTTCTTTTCCCATGATGGCATTTTTAAAACCTGCTTTTTCAAACGCTACTTGCCAATCATTAATACCTTGTATTAAAAAAGGAACCCATTTTTTTGGTGTGGTTGGATCAATGTAGAAAATAATCGGTTTCATTGGTTCTACCAATTCTCCTTTCCTGTATTTGTCCATATCTTCCGGCCTTGGTTCCAGTCTCCATCTTGCAATAAGGTCGATGTTTTTTACACCTTGCGGATTGGCATCATAGTCTGTGTAGCTGGTACCGAAATAGCCAACCCTGTTGTCCATATATCTTGGCTTCATCGGTTTCTCCGGTAATAGCAACATAGAACTATTCATTTCTATGGTTACTGTTGCCATGCTTGGTGGTGAAGGAGGTATACCAGGTATTGATATCGGTGCTCCTGCACTTTTCGAAAAAGTTTTTACGGTGGTTATTTCCACGTTGGTAGGGTAGGGGCGAACAGAAACGATGTATGATTTATCTGCCTGGTACGATCCTACCTGGAACTGTGATTTGCTGTACCCTTTAAAGCCAAAGACTTCATTATCGTTGCTGATGTTATCGGTGATGTCAATTACAATACCTCCGCCCAAACTGTCGCTGGCAACAGCTTTTACATCAAAGGCCATCGCAATCGGTTGAATATTACTATTCATTACCGATTTGTACATCGGTTTCAAACTATCCGGATTTACATTGTAAGAAATATTCTTAAGGAAAATTTTGTTGTTGGGACCTTTTTCAAACCGGATGGTGTTCTCATTTATCTGGTCGCCTGCGTAGCCGCCAAAAGCCTTTGGACTTTCTACGGAAGATTTAGAAACCCTGTTCACCATTAATATATCCCTGCCAAATAATTGCGGTGGAATTTCAAAATAATATTTTTCCTCTATTTTATGAACCGTAAAGAACCCTTTGCTGGTTGTTGCTTTTTCAGTTATTACATCTTTATAGGGTTTTGGCTCAGCTTTAGGGGTTTCTTTGGCTGGTTTTTCAGGCGTGTCAGTTGGTATTTTAGGTTTAACCTGTGCAGGTAGATATAGTGCAGTGCAAACAGCCAATCCAAACAGGCTGATTTTTTTAAGGTACTGAATCATGTGGTTAATTTGTTTTAGGTAATGATTTACTGAGCGAAAATATTGATAAGCATTGATAATACATCAATTGATAGAGTTGTTGAATTTAATTTTAGCATTTTATTTACCCTTACTCACAGCCTTTCTAAAGCAAACGGCTACATAACTACTTATAGAAAACCGTTACTGGATTTTCATTGATTTTAATTTATTGGATTGGGCAGGTAGTTCGCAAAGGCTTTTCGGAATTGAATTAGACTCTATTTAATTTTTTACCTCCTGATTTTGTCGGGACAGTTCGATAAAAAAACAAAGAAAAATCAAGCCCGCCCTGCAGAACACTGTTTGGACGGGACTTCGAATAAAAAAGCCCCGACTTTCGGGACAGGTGAAATTTTCCACATCAGCCTAAAATCAAGCATCCCGATAGCTATTGTATATGCGTCAAGCGAATGATATTACCCTTTGTTTTTTACATCAAATTAATATAAAAAATTAGTGCAACTGTATTTACTCCAGCGGCGTAACCTGTTTGTAGCTTCGGCAATAAATCAATGCAAACCCTGCGCCAGCGGCGCAGCCTGTTAATTTGAGTAATGTTGAAAAATGCAAGGTTGCCCCGCTGGAGCAAAGGCGGTTTATGTTGTGATTTTCTACAAACAGTTTACGCCGCCGGCGAAAAAGAACAATACAAAAAACGCTTGAAACCTTTTTCACATAATTGTTATAGCTATTTAATTTAAAAATTAGCTTGATGCATATGCGACAACTTTCGGGACGCCGCAAGAGTTCAATAATATAAAGATTGTGCCGGCTCAAACAGCCCCGTCCGACTGGCGTCAGCCGGGCGGGCCTGATTTCTTAACGGCTGATGCGGAACATTTCCAGCACTTTTTATTCAAGGCCATAACCAGTCTTAATATGCGACCAAAATACCTAAACCTTTAAACTTCTACTTAAAAATTCATGCTAAAAAATACAGTTTTGTGAACATACTTTTAGAATTCTACCTTTAGCAATAAAAGATGCTTAATCATTTCAATTCATTTATCAAACAAGTTTGTCATGAAAAAATTCGCCAGTATTGCACTTGCTGCTATTGTATTATTTGCCTGCAAAACAACTGCCCAAACACGCTCTCTTTTTAATGGCAGTAATCTGGCAGGCTGGCATGTGGATGTTCCGGAAATGGATACAAATTATCTGGCCATCAATCCTTTTATTATTCGTAATGGATTGTTGGTAAGCATGGGATTACCCAACGGTCATTTAATTACAGATTCGGTGTACAGCAATTATCGCCTTGCGGTGGAATATCGTTTTGCCGGCAAGCCGGGCAATTGCGGTGTATTGGTTCATGCATCTACGCCAAGGGCATTGTATAAAATGTTTCCAAAGTCAATTGAATGCCAAATGCAGCATGGAGATGCCGGAGATTTTTGGTGCATTGTAGAAGACATCACCGTGCCGGATATGGAAAAACGCAGAGGAACGAAAAACAACTGGGGCATCACGGAAGGCAAGGGACGGCGTATAATTAACCTTACAGACAGTTCGGAAAAACCATTGGGTGAATGGAACCAAATGACAATTGAATGTGTAAATAGTGCAATAAAAGTTTGGGTAAATGGCGATATGGTTAATGAAGGTTTTAATTGCACAGTAACCAAAGGCCAAATAGCCTTGCAGGCAGAAGGTGCAGAAGTGGAATTCAGGAGGGTGGATATACTGGCTATAAAGCAGTTGTCTAAATCTGAAAAAATTGGTGATTGATGCCTGCCCACCTTATAATTTATAAAACCGAAAAACTCTATACACGCTTTTTTGTTCACAATAAACCTGTACGCTGTACATGCCTGCAGCAAGCCTTGATAAAAGAATAGTATTGTTGTTCAATTGGCCTTGTACTACTTTTTGCCCTAGAGCATTAAATACCTGCACCTGTTTTAAAACGTAAGGAGATCTTAATTGTAACAAATCACCAATCGGGTTGGGAACTATGGTAATACTGTTTAATATCTCCATACAATCTGTGTTGCCATCTGCTGGTATTTTGCACCTGGATACTTTAATAGTTTTTTCTACCTGGCCAAGGCAGGTTGATTCATCAAAATATGTATAGGTAATGGTATGAAAACCGCTGCCGGCAATGGAAGGCGAGAAGCTGTTATTACTAACACCCTTGCCTGCAAAGCTACCACCAGCAGGAGTTGCCCTCAAAACAATTGAACTGTCGTACAAACAAATACTATCGGGCAATATCCAGTTAAAAGATGGTCCGGCAGAAATATTCACTGATTTTGTTACAGTCAGCAGGCAATTTTCCCTTGATACAATTAATTGAATATTTCCACTGCTGTTGGTTGGTATCCAAATGGCATTTGCAAAAGGAAGATTATTGGCACCACTAATAAAGCCTCCATTTAAAACAGACCATTTATATTCAACACCAGGTAATAGGTCACCAAAATATTGTGTTGAATAATTACCATTAGTACAAACATTTCCCGGCCCTGTAATATTTGCACTTAATGGCAATACGTTTAGTTTTTTATCTGTAGAACCGAAGGTGATGCCTGCTCTGCTTAAACTGAGCGTAACTGTATACTGTCCGGGGTTGGCATAAGTATGGTCTTCCTCATGGCCTGTTTCAAGCGGAGAGCCATCGCCAAAATTCCAGGTAGCAGTATAGTTATCAAAACACAGACTTGAAAAATGAAAAGTACTGCAGCTAATGCTCTTAAAAGTAAAATCAGGACGGGTAGGCTCCTGCCGTTTTGCATCAATAAAGCCGGGCAAACTTACGCCCGTTCTAATTTCATCATTCAGGCTTCTCATGTTGATGAAAGAACCATTTACAGATACAGCACCCCACTGATCAGGATTAGAAATACGAGCCAGAAAATGATCCTGCGTGGAAACATAAATCTGGTTATCGGGCCCGGTTTGATAAGCAGAGGCAAAATAAAAACCAGGAGCATCCACTACATTATACTTGAAATCTCTAACCCTGTATTGAAATAACCAATAAGGCTTTCCATTGGTTGCAAAATTAGTACTTCTCATCAGGTAAAAATATTCTCCATTCGGGCTAAAAGCGCCTCCTCCCTGTATGTTACTATAGCCAGGTACATCAGGTATTTTACGTTCTGTGCTAACCAATCCTGTGCGGCTGTCAAAATCATACATCACCCCGGTTTCAATGCCAAGGTATCCATGCGGTGAGCAAAGAAGGAGTTTAGTACCTCGTTGATTTGATTTTAATTGGTTACCACTTCCTCCAAAACCCGGATGACTAAACCCTGCTGAAATAACCGGAGCCTGGGCTGTATCAATTCCTGCTGCTGTTACCAGTAAAGAGTAAAATTTTGTATCCTCCAATCCAAATCCTTTTACGATGATCCAATAATCTGTGCCATTGCAATGAGGAACTACAGTTAGAAATTCCGAAAATCTTTTAGGTAGCGAAACATGGCTAAACTCCTGGTAGGAGGTAACTTTGTTATCTTCCACATCTACCAGCACTACCCTTATTCCTGATGGTTTTTCATCAAGATCAGGATACACTCCTGCTACAAAATATTTACTTTTTTGCCCGGGAAAGGGAATGTAACAAAACCCGGTAGAAACATTAATATCAGATGCTCCAAACATAGGGGCAGTCGTAATTTTCTGATGATTGTTATTCCACACGCTTACTCCATTACTATAAAACAGGAGGTTGCCAAGCGAATCGCTCAGGCTGATAGTTCCGGCAATAAAAGGAAATAATTGGCCAGGAGATGAAAATTCTCCTTTTATAGTTTGTTTTTGATAGGCTACAGTAGTTTGTATTGGTGCGCCCGAACTAAAATCTACCGATCCAAAGTTTCCAAAATACCAGTGTGCCATTGACATTTTAGAAGAGTCAAGTTTACATTCCAATACCGTAAATAAAAGTGAGTCTGTTCTAAAATTACTGCCATCACTTACTTTAAGTGTGGCTTTGTAATTGCCTGCCTGTGCAAAGGTTACGGTGGTGGTATTGGTAATGGCAACAGCAGGAGTACCGCCGGTAAAACGCCATTCATAACTTTTAGCCGTATTGCCCGTTTCCGGATTTGAAAACCTGATGGAAGAACCTGCACAAAAAACAGCATTGTTGGTATTGATCTGTGCATTTAAATAAGAGGGTACACAACCCTGTGGCCCCAGCACACCTGTAGCTGCAAGGTTTTCGGGCTGCCACAGCATGGGGCGTTGCAGGGTAAGCGTTGCCCACATTCGTTGTGCCTGATTAAGGGTAAACGTATTCATGCAATTATCGTCGGCATAGCTCATGTAATCATTAATCATGTCGCTACTGGTAGTGCCTGTTGCATAGTTTGCAGTGCAGGTATTTGGCACTGCGTCTGTACAAAAAATATTTTGTGTTGTTGAAGGTTCTATATCGCAAATCATATCTCCATTTAGGTCGCAGGCATCGGTAGCAGCACCAGCAGCATTAATGCCTGAACAGCCTCCCTGAAAAATATGATACAGGTTAAGGTAATGCCCTATTTCATGTGCCAGTATTTTACCTTCCGATAAACCAAAGCCAAGATTGTAACCGCCACCGGTAGTATTGTCTCCAAAAATATCTGCCCGCATTACAACTCCATCCAATAAGTATCCGGGCATTAATGGCCTTGGTGCATAGCCCATTACATTGTTGCCACCTTCAATGGTACTAACCAACCATATATTCAGGTATTTATCAAAAGGAAAACTATTGGAAGAGGGATGAGTAATGCCTAACAATTGCGTAGCTGAGTTAGTAGAGATATAGTGGTTATAGGCACTTGCATTTGAAGAGGAATACCGCATTACTCCATATTCACTACCTCCTGGCCCCACAGCCCAATTGCTGGTATCGTTTGTGTTTCGGGCAAGGCAAAAGCGGATACGGGTATTGGCTGCATAAGCAGGATGTGCCTGTCCGTTGTAGGCTGGATAATTTTTAGCAAATGCTGCATTTAAAGCTTCTATCTGCGATCTTACCTGTGCATAGCTGATATTTGTCCCGGTACCATAAGCGGTTCCTTCGGGATAAATAATATGAACCACCACCGGTATAATATAGCCACTATCACCGCCTGATAACGGCCTTTGTAGCACAGGTTTCGTATTGTTTTGCAGTACTTTATTGGTATAATCTCTTAACTGAATATTACTCTTCAGTTGCATGTAATCGTATGCAGTATCTATGTTCCTCAGTAAATTTTTTAACTGATCATCTCCACATTCAAATGGCTTTTTAATTTGTGCCTTGCTTATTAATAAAAAAGAAGAAAAGAAGAAGATGGAGAAAAATGATTTCAGGGCTTTTGACATAATCTTTTACTAATTGAAAGCATGACAATGATATCCTGTAAAACGTTGCAATTGAAAGATAAATACTATAAAGTTAACCACATGAAATTATTAGCGATGAATTAGATTATTCCCTTTAACTGCCATCTAATAACAAACTTCTTACTTTAATTACAAAGTATCTTTACTAAATAAAACCGGCAGGCATAAACGATGGATTATATCAAGGAATATAAAAGTTTTATTAACAGCCATTACTTTAATGAAGGTGTGCGGATTACTGCGGGCATTGTTTTACCGGCAATTATATTCAATCACTTTAATTTACTCTCTGTTGGTGTGGTGGTATCCCTTGGTGCCATGAGTGCAAGTATCCCCGATACACCCGGCCCAATTATTCATCGTAAAAATGGCATGCTGGCGGGTATTCTCATTAATACTGTAATAGCCATATTGACCGGGTTTGCAGTGTCCTTTCCTTTGCTGCTCGCTGTGCTGATTTTGATGGCTTGTTTTACCTTTTCCATGATAGGTGTTTATGGTGCAAGGGCCAATTCCGTTGGTGTTGCTGCCTTGCTGATAATGGTGCTGAATATGGATCGGTACCATGAGGGTTGGGAGGTGGTGATTAATGCAGGCTATATCCTTGCCGGTGGATTATGGTATATGTTGTTGAGCTTACTACTGTACAGTTTTCGGCCCTATAAACTTACGCAGCAGGCCCTGGGCGATTGTATTATTGCTACTGCAGATTACCTGCGCATTAGAAGTTCGTTTTACGAAAAAGAAGTTAATTACGAAGCTACTTACCAGCGCATGCTGGTGCAACAGAGTGAAGTGCACGAACAACAAAAACTGGTAAGAGAACTGCTTTTTAAAGATAGAAATATCATTATGGAATCAACCATTACTGGCAGGGTATTGCTGATGATTTTTACTGATATTGTTGATTTGTTTGAAAGAACGATGACAGCCTATCATGATTACAAAGATTTACATGAAGTAATAAATGATAAAGCAATTTTTGAACAATACCGGTTACTTATTATTGAATTAAGCAACGAGCTGGATGAAATTGGTATCGCTGTAAAAAGCGGACGGGCATCGGAAGAAACTGGCTTACTGGCAACGCATATCAGCAAAACAACCGCCTTTTTCGAAGCCTTTAGAGATGTGCATCGCACTGCTGAAAACCTAAATGAATTTATCAGTATGCGGCATATACTCAATAGCATTGGAGATATAGCTAACCGCATCCATACATTGCATTTGTATACCACTTATGATAAGGAACTAACCCGTAAAATGGCATTGCCGGCAGACTATGACAAATTTATAACACACCAACCGATAGATGTAAAATTGCTGCTGGATAATTTAACGCTGGAATCCAATACTTTCCGGCATGCATTGAGAATAAGTATTGCAACATTGTTCGGTTTTATTATCTCTTTGCTGTTTCCTGTTGGACACAGCTACTGGATTCTGCTTACCATCATCGTGATTTTAAAACCTGCTTACAGTCTTACCAAAAAAAGAAATTATCAACGGCTTGCTGGTACTGTTCTCGGTGCTTTTATCGGCTTGCTGACATTGTATTTTATCAAAGACAAAGAGGTACTTTTTGTAATGATGTTGCTGATGATGGTGGGCACTTATAGTTTAATGCGGATAAATTATATGATCAGTGTTATTTTTATGACGCCCTATATTTTGCTGCTGTTTCATTTACTCAGCAACGCCAGTTTTGAAACAATTATACAAGATCGCATTACAGATACTGTAATTGGTTTTGTTATTGCCTTTATTGCCAACCTACTTTTATTGCCTGCCTGGGAGCTTGAAAAAATTGGCAAGTACATGCAACAGGCCATCAATAGCAATAAGATATATTTCAAAGATGTAGCAGGTGCTTTTACTGGCAACCCTGTTACCAATATCATTTACAAAATAAGCCGGAAGAATGCTTTTGTTGAGCTGGCCAATCTTTCCGATGCGTATAATCGCATGTTGGCGGAGCCAAAAAGCAAACAAAAAAACATGCAGCAACTTTACCAGTTTGTGGTACTCAATCACATGCTTACTTCACATATTGCTACACTTGCTTCTTATGTAATGCCGCTATCAGAAAAATTTGCTTCGCCGGATTTTGCGCCGTTAATAAACAACGCCGTAAACAAATTGGATAATGCGGCTAACATAATTGCTGAAGTACCTGCCGAAATATTAATCCCGGACAACCTGCAAAATAAGATACAGCAACGCTTGCAGCAATTGCTGGAAACCAGGCGCACAGAATTACAGCAAGGCACTCTTGAAAGCGACACCATGAAACAACTCTCCGAATTTAAACCTGTAGCCGACCAGTTTAATTTTATAGGCAATATTGCATGTGATATTGAAAAAATTGGTGGGGAGTGGGTGGGGGGTGAAATAATTATTTAATCATTTGTGTCAATGTGACACAGGGCGGATTTCTTCTCCTGTTGGATATTTAAGGACGTGTCAGTTTGATCGGAGCAGTTTGGACTTGCGATTAAAAATATCGTTCTTTTTTCCTAATGCGTTATTATAAAATTAACACCACTTTTTACAATAACTGAACCAGGGGCAATAACTTTTAAAGTATAACAATAAGTATTAATAGTTACACTTACTGTATGTTTTATTTTAACTGCAACATCCAATGGGGGTACCATTCCGTCAAGCCATGTAGCAGGATTGTTCCAATTACCGTTAGCTATTGTAATATATTCATGAGAAAATATAGATACCGCATCGGGGTAGCCATGTCCAAAAGCAAGTTCCGGTCGGCTGTCTCCATTCAGATCCCCTATAAATATTTCTCCGGGATTATTTCCTACTACAAAGTTTACCTGGGGAGACAAGGTAATGTTACCGGCGGTACTTACATTTTTGAAAATTGAAATTGTTTCAGGGCTACGTAGTGTAAGCAGCGTAACATTCACTGCCAGATCAGGTTTGGAATCTCCATCTATATCTCCAAAAGTTACGTCACCTGGTTTGCCATCAATTGTATAATTAGTTAATGGTGCAAATAATACTGTTCCTACGGTGCTTAAGTTTCTTAGAATAGTGACTTTATTGAAAATATAATTCGATAAGATGAGATCTTCTTTTCCGTCACCATCCAGATCACAAAATTCAGATTTGGTTAATCCATTTTCATTAGTATCGAAAGAAAACGGGTAAGTAACAAAAGAAAGATTATTATTTATAGTTGTATTTAAGCTTATGTAAATTTTACCGGAGTAATCGTTTGTTGTCATTAACAAATCGATCTTTCCATCGTTGTCAATATCTTTAAAACTTACTGAAGATATTGAATAGAAACTGCTATTTTGATAAATAAGTTTTGATGATGCAAATGATATAGTATCGGTCAGACTTGTATTCTTATAAAAATAAAATTTTTCCGGAGTAACATTTCCGTGCCAGATAAGTAAATCCGTTCTGCCATCATTATCAAGATCTCCAAATGACATTTCTTCTGCTCCACTAAATGTTTGCCCTGCAACCGCTGGTATTGATACCGAAAGTTGTCTTGGATTGAAAGCGATTACACCGTTAGTAGAAATGTTTTTATAAGTATAAATTGAAATTCCCCCATAATTTGTTTCTCGAATACGTAGTATCAGATCTGGCTTCCCATCCCGATCCAGATCGGTAACCTTTATCAATATAAGTGGTTCATTAAACGGCGGCCCTGATGAAAAGTCCAGAGCTGGACCAAACTTAAGACTATCAATTGTACTGACATTTTTGAATATAGAAAATCTGTTTAAATATTGTTCTATTATAAGCATATCAACTTTTCCATCACCGTCAAAATCATAAAAAAAACTTCCAGGCACGTAGGATAATGAAGGAAAATCAATTGTGTTGGTAAATGTAGTCGCAGAAATAGTATTCCCTCCCCTATAGGTTAAAATAAGCGGACGCTTAGATACGGTGCTAAGATGGTTACTCGTTACAGTAATTGGAGCGAAGGTTGCGCCTGAAGGTATTGTAATGACAAGTTGCGTATCAGAAGCAGTTATTATGTTAGTACCTACGGCACCAATACTTACAAAATTGTTTGAAATAGTGGAACTAAAGTTGTGTCCTTTAATAGTCACTTGTGTTCCTGCTATTCCAGATGTTGGCGAAAATGAAGTTATGTCAGGAACAGGAATAAATTGAAACCCGTTTTTTGTAGCTGTTATTGATGGTGTTGTTACAGATATATCGCCTGACGAGCCTTCATTTGTTGTTGCTACTATGGTATCAGCTGAAATTATAGTAAACGATGATGCTGGCGTACCTCCAAAACTAACAGATGTTACACCTTTAAAATTAACACCGGTAATAGTAATACCTGTTCTTGGCCCAGCACTTTTTGGTGTGAATGAGGTAATGTTTGTATTGCCGGTATATGTAAACCCAGGGTAGTAAGCATAATCGTATAAACCTGCAAATATTTCAATAGGCCCGCTAGATCCCGGACCTACAACAGCGGTGATAGTTGTATTGTCTACTATTGTAAATGAACTTGCAGTGGTGCCACCGAAAGATACTTTGTATACACTCGAAAAATTAAGCCCACTTATTGTTATGGTGCTACCAATTGAACCGGAAAGCGGGGAAGCTGATGTGATGACTAAGCCTGTATATGTAAACCCAGGTAATGAATCCCTTCTTATTGAATTGCTTATTGAAACTGCTCCCGATATTCCGGCCGCAATAACTGCATTGATTTGGGTAGAGGAAATGATATTAAATGATGATGCAGGAACGCCGCCAAAAAAAACACTTTTTACACTTGAAAGGTTATTCCCGGTAATTGTTATCGTAGTGCCCATTGTTCCTGAGTTAGGATAAAATGAAGTAAGGGATATTGGTGCAGGATAATTAATGAATTGTACCAAAGTATCATTGGTGATATTATTAGAGACTACTAAGCTAATGGTATCTTTTAATGTAGAAAGATTATGCGTATAGCTTGTATTGTATTCGGTGTTGATTAGTATATCATTTTTGTACCATTTATAATTATAATTATCAGCTGAATAGTTGACCAGATTAACCTTACCAGTATTAATAATATTGACTTCATTAATTTTAAAAAAAGCTTTGGGCATCGGGGTGCCTCCACCATTATTACTAAATTCAAGAAAGCCGTGACCCCCGCCTGCCCAAATAAGATCTGCTGAAAAACACTGCAAAGTATAATGTGTGTTTAACAGATAGCTATAATTATTATCTCTCGGTAGAGGTTCCCATACTTTACCGCTATTGCGAGTTTTAAAAACATCAAAGGTGGAGCTTAGCGCAAAGCCAACACTGTCATTTACAAACTTAAACATTTGGCTGCTGAATGGTGTTACCATCGGCTCATTCTGCAATACCCAACTGTTGCCACCTGTAGTGGTCTTATAAATATAACTGTTAAGATCATGGTCTAAAACATTTATCCATCCTTTAGATGCAGATATAAAGCTGCCATAATTTATTTTCACATCTTGTAAAGCAGGTAAAGCAATATTTTGCCAGTTTGTTCCGCCATTGTTTGTTTTAAATAATTTGTTATAGTTATACTCCTTTGCAATTGCAAAAACATTATTATTATCAGGAGCTTCGAGGTAATCAAAGTAGCTATATGCGCTTGTGTAAATTACATTCCATGTTAATCCTCCGTCGGAGGTTTTTAATATTCTGTCCGGATCAATGGCATAGCCAATATTATTATTTTCAGGGAAGATCATGTCTCTTATCCAGCCCGGATTATTAGGACTAAACAGAGACAGAAATATCAGCGTATAAGAACCTCCGCCATCCGTTGAATAAAGAATCGCCGGCACAAGACCATAGTCACCATAAACAATAATCTTGTTTTGATTTAAAGCTTTTACACCTGAAATACCAAAACCAAAAGTAAGGTTAACAGAAAAACCATTATAGTTTACATTATTATTTGTTACATATTTTTTCGAAAATGTTTTCCCGCTGTCGTTAGTGTACCCAATGTAAGTAGAGAAAGATACATAACCTTGTGCTGGAGAATAAAATGAAATTTTTTGAATATTGTTACCAGGAAATGAGTCAACATAGACTT
>Ga0163154_10002117_pt1 | contig 29502 bp, 41 predicted proteins | sample OliLakLV19MP9P1_FD_148649 | JGI IMG/M metagenome (GOLD analysis project Ga0163154, IMG submission 148649) | Freshwater microbial mat bacterial communities from Lake Vanda, McMurdo Dry Valleys, Antarctica - Oligotrophic Lake LV.19.MP9.P1 | ecosystem: Environmental > Aquatic > Freshwater > Lake >... | reverse complement strand
GTAAAAGAAATCAACATGACCAATAATGAACTTATCCCCATTATAGATGCGGCGTTATCGGCAGGTTTAACCAAAGCAGAAATAAATGATGTTATAAAATATTTGGTGAAACCGGAAGCATCCGGCGTTTACTACCCCAAAAATGTTGTATTTAGCAGCGGCCAAATTGGGGAAGTAGAGGTTCAACTGTCGGGTATGTATGGGGAAGTCAACGGCAAAGAAGTCAACGACATGTATAAAGTGCTGGCCGAAGGTTTAGACGACAAAGACTTGGCAAAGGCAGCTAAATCATTGGACGAAGGCTATTGGGACGGTAAAAGTGATTATGCATATGCTGACGCCAATTATGACACTTGGATGTTTGTGGTTGACGCAGAAGAATTTGAAAACTCCCTAAATGAAATCCTCGAAAACAAAGGCAAGCCAGCTTTAGTAATAAGCCATTTAGCTGAAAGCTCTATAGAAGGTACGATAGACCTTTTCATGCAACCAGATTGGAAGGATAATCAACTTATTAAAGACGGTGCTGTAGCTGCCATCGACGTAGCGCGCAAACAAAATGACCCAGAATCTTTGAAATTCAATACCCTAGTGGTTAAGATGCTTACGGCGGTTCAAGCTGGTGATAAGGATGCAGCAACCAAAGCTGCTGAAGAAATTGTGGCCGCAGGGCACGGCGATGCCTTCGCTTTAGCATCCCTGGAAGATCAAGATGCCGAAGCTGCCCGCGTTGTAACCGATACCGTAGCCGAAGCTTTCAAAAACGGCGTAAGTAAAAAAGTTGGTAACACCGAAACAAACGGTTCGGTGGTTTCCCTGCACGGCAATCCGATCGTTAAACGCGACCAAAATAACGATATCCTTATTTCAAATGCTGGTTGGGGTACTTCCACCACTCGTGAACGCATTAATGGCATTTTGAAGGCTTTGGGTATCGACGCATATGTTTCCCAAAAAGGCGGCAAGCAAATGCTACGCGGTCAAGAATGGGATGGTTCTTGGACTAAAGTCGGTAAGCACAAGGCAGGCGCAACTAAGCCAGAAAAAGAAATGGCAGCACCAGAAAAATTAGCGGCCTCGACGCAAACGGTAGCCCGCGCTGGAAAGGGTCTTAAAGAAAATTACCCACAAATCGACGCGATAGTTAAAGAATTGGTGGAAGACGCCGGTCAATCCATTGACCAAAAATATGAAACCGAAATGACGCTAGAGGATATTGAACACGAATCACGCGATGGTTTCATATCTGCTAACGATGGCGGGCACCGAACACGCGGGTTCACTACCATAGACTACTTAGTCGGCACCGGGCATATGGGCAGCTTGCCTAAAAAAGCACAAACAGCTTTAGAAAAATATTATGATGAAAATACAAAAGAGGCGCTAAAGTCCTTTAAAGAAGAAAATGCTGAAGCCATCAAAGACATCCCGGAAGACAAGCTTAATTACTCAGATCTCTACGAAATGGGAAAATCTGACCTGGCCGAAGACTTAAGCCAACGCGAAAATGAAGAAAACGGCGATGAAAATTCATCGGTCATGTTTGAAGTGTTGTGCATGTTTAATGATCCGGATTCTTTCACCGTACAAGTCGTTGTCAATTGGGAAGCTCCTTACCATCGCAGCAAAGGCCAATTCGAAGATTTTTATGATGTATCCGTCGATGTCGATATGAGCAAACCCGATGAAGTAAAAGCGACATTAAAAGAAGCGATCGATAAAGGTTTAAAGCATCTAGGCACGAACGTGGGTACTACTGCCAACCTTGGTGTGAAAAGTGCAACCGAGCCAGAGCTTTACATTACAGCGGCCTCAGGCACGGCTCAACAAGGTGGCGGAGAAGGGCGAGTTTTCGGGGTGATTTACCAAGGTCAATCAATGATGGCCACAACCAAAAATCACGCCGCAGCGGTTAAAGTGGCTGAAAAGGTTTCAAAAGAAACCAAGAAAAAAGTCGGTTATTACGATGGTGATGCCGGCAAGTTTGTCGATTCGCTGGCAGAGCTTTTAAAAGCTGCCACTAGAAACCGGCATGACCTACGACGGCGGTGACGATAGACTCTTCTACGACGAAGAACGCATTTACGTTGGTGATGCCAAAGGGTAAAAGGGGTTTCAAAGTGGATAAGCAGGAACTAAAACAAAATCTCCGCAAAATGGGCATCATTACCCATGGTAACCTGGTTAAAAAAGCAGACATCATTACAGCCCTAAATAAACACAAAGTCATAGCCGCCCTGAAAACTATAGTGGAAGCAGGGTTCCTGGAAGTTGAAACCAAGTTTGTTAAAGAAGCAGAAACAGAAGAAGTAAAAGAATACCTTAATAAATTCAAGAACGCTGCTAGCAAAAATAAAATTAAAAATTTGGAAGAGAAGAACATAGATGCTTGGGGTAAAAAGCCTTTTAAAGACTTTAAGAAATTTGTAGACAATTTAGAAGAAACTAAAACTGCCAGAGAAGTTAAAAAGTTAAATAAAATGGAAGGTGCTGAGTTAGTAGCATCTAATGAGTTTTATGATGTTTATAACATCACTACCCTAGAGGCATCATGCTCTTATGGTAGCGGAACTAAATGGTGTACCACTAATACAGGGCATTTTAACGAATACAAAGCCGAAGGTGTTAATTTTTATTATTGTATTTCAAAAACTTTAGGCCAAGAAGATGACCTTTACAAGGTAGCTATAGCGGTTTACCCTGATAAAAAAGAGGAAGCATTTGACGCCAGAGATAATTCTTTAAGTTCAATTCCAGAGGGCATTCCCAATTTCAAAAGAGAATATTTAACTATACCTATTATGATCGATGGCAAAGATTACACCACGGACATTTCCACGTGGCCTTTGAAAATTAAAGGGGATCTTGATCTCCAGGGCACCCCAATAACCAGTTTACCTGCTGGTTTAACAGTAGGCGGGGATATTTATCTCTACGGCACCCCAATAGCCAGTTTACCTGCTGGTTTAACAGTAGGCGGATATCTTTATCTCATGAACACCCCAATAACCAGTTTACCTGCTGGTTTAACAGTAGGCGGGGATCTTGATCTCAGGTACACCCCAATAACCAGTTTACCCGCTGGGCTAAAAGTAGGCGGGAGTCTTGATCTCAGGGACACCCCAATAACCAGCTTACCTGCTGGTTTAACAGTAGGCGGGAATCTTAATCTCAGGGACACCACAATAAGAAGTTTACCTGCTGATTTAAAAGTGGGGGGGTACCTTTTTCTTCCAAAGGGTTTCGATAAGTCCAAAGTGCCGGAGCATTTGAGGGTTAATTAAAGGGTAAAAGGGGTTTCAAAGTGGACAAGCAGGAACTAAAACAAAATCTCCGCAAAATGGGTATCATTACCCATGGTAACCTGGTTAAAAAATCAGACATCATTACATCCCTGAATAAACATAAAGTCATAGCAGCCCTGAAAACTATAGTGGAAGCAGGGTTTAAAGAAGTTGAAACCAAGTTTGTTAAAGAAGCAGAAACAGAAGAAGTAAAAGAATACCTTAATAAATTCAAGAACGCTGCTAGCAAAAATAAAATTAAAAATTTGGAAGAGAAGAACATAGACGCTTGGGGTAAAAAGCCTTTTAAAGACTTTAAGAAGTTTGTAGACAATTTAGAAGAAACTAAAACTGCTACAGAAGTTAAAAGGTTTAATAAAATTGAAGGTGCCAAGTTAGTGGCATCTAACGATTTATATGATGTTTATAACATCACTACTCTAGAGGCATCATGCTCTTATGGCAGTGGAACTAAATGGTGCACCACTGATAAAGAGGCAGGGCATTTTAACAAATACAAAGCTGAAGGTGTTAATTTTTATTATTGCATGTCAAAAACCTTAGGCCAAGAAGATGCCCTTTATAAGGTAGCTATAGCGGTTTACCCAGATAAAAAAGAGGAAACATTTAATGCCAGGGATAAGTCTTTAAGTTCAATTCCAAAGGGTATTCCCAATTTCAAAAGAGAATATTTAACTAAGCCTTTTATGATCGATGGTAAAGCTTACACTATGGACATTTCCATGTGGCCTTTGAAAATTAAAGGGAACCTTGTTCTCCAGAGCACTCCAATAACCAGTTTACCTGCCGGTTTAACAGTAGGTGGGATTCTTGATCTCCAGGACACCCCAATAACCAGTTTACCTGCCGGTTTAACAGTAGGTGGGAGTCTCTTTCTCCAGGACACCCCAATAACCAGTTTACCTGCCGGTTTAAAAGTGGGCGGGAGTCTTTGGCTCACGAACACCAAAATAACCAGTTTACCTGCCGGTTTAACAGTAGGTGGGATTCTTGATCTCCAGGACACCCCAATAACCAGTTTACCTGCCGGTTTAAAAGTGGGCGGGAGTCTTTGGCTCACGAACACCAAAATAACCAGTTTACCTGCTGGTTTAGAAGTAGGCGGGGGTCTTGATCTCAGGGGCACCCCCATAACCAGTTTACCTGCTGATTTAAAAGTGGGCGCGAGCATAAGTATCCCAGAAGGTTTTGATGCTTCCAAAGTTCCGGAGCATTTGAGGGTTAAATAAAGGGTAAAAGGGGTTTCAAAGTGGACAAGCAGGAACTAAAACAAAAACTGCATGAAATGGGCATCATTACTCACGGTAACCTGGTTAAAAAATTCTGTGCCCTGCTGTACTAGATGTAACGTTGCCAAATCTAGTCTACACCCTAAAGCTTTTGAGCAGTGGATTATGGATTTATACTATCATTGTTTTGAAGGTGCTGAGGTATTTACATATAATCCAATTGAGTATGACTTCACTAGGGACACTTATGATTTACCTAGCCTCGGATAATCACTGGTGGCATGGTAATGTTATAGGTTTCTGCAATCGCCCGTTTACGTCTGTAGAATACATGAACGAAAAAATGGTAGAAAAATGGAACCTTGTCGTGAAGCCCGAAGACACGGTTTATTATCTGGGTGATTTTTCTTTAGCAATTAGGCCGGTAGAAACAATCACACCGCGACTCAATGGTATTAAAAAAATAGTGCCGGGTAATCACGATTGGATTTTCCCGAACCATAAAAAATTTAAAAAAGATCCACAAAAATGGACTAATTTTTATCAAGACGCCGGTTGGGAGATTTTACCCATACACTATGAATTGAATATTGACGGGTTAGCTAATTTCAATCTTTGCCATTTCCCCTACGAAAATGACATGGCACACATGCTAAGAGACGGTAAAGTAGTGCCTGATAAATACGCCCAGTGGCGGTTAAAAGATACGGGGCGCTGGTTAATTCACGGGCACGTGCATCAGCACGGGCGCGTGAAAGGGCGAATGATAAATGTGGGTGTAGATGCCTGGGCGGGCTTCCCAGTCAGCATAGATCAAATAGCAGAAATAGTTGCCAAAGGCCCTACCAACTTAGCCCGCCTAGACTGGCTAATCCCATAAATTCGCAATCGATTACAAATTGCCACGTGTGCAAAGATGGGAAAATATTTGAATTGTTTTGGCGGACTTTAAAATAACCGGCTTCGCCCCAATCAGCGCCCCAAGAATTTTCGATAATAAAAGTTTGGTCGAGATCGTTGTAGCCGACGATCAAAATAGCGTGGCGGCCTTTTCCTTTTTTATCTGTTTCGTAAATACCTTCTTTGTAAGCCCTCAAATCTTTATAAGAGAGCATGCTGGCCAATACCGGCCCGTGCCTTAGAGCGTACTTAACTTCGCGGACATCCAACTCCCCATCCGTCACCTTTTCCGCCCGGATGCCGGCCAAAACAGGTTCGCAAGCGTCATGGCAAGCCGAATCAGAAGCGCTGTAACTGAAGCAAGCCTCGGATGCTACCCCGTGTTTTTCAACGTACTTAAGAGCATCATCAATATTAATTCCGTAACTGCAATTACCACCGCCGCAAGACATAACATATTGAGGTGACAAGGGCTTTATTTCGCGGTTGCAGGAGATACGATATTGTGCTTCCAGGGCCGCGCTCACCGCAAACCCCACGCACGCACCGCACTCCCCTTGGTCTCTAGGGGTCGATAACTTGCCACTAGCCCGCCAATCAATTATGTAGGGGTATACGAAAGTTGCATCTTTGATGGCAAACAAATGAAAGAAATTGAAAATGATGGCTATTGCCGAAAATAGCATTAGCACCTCTTTTTATTTAGGTATCTATTAATTAAATTAACGCTGTGCGTTATGGATGGCAGGAAAGTAATTGTGGATTTTCGATAAAACTTTTGACGGCTATAGTGTTAGCTCGTTACCGAATATTATACCGCACGGTTTGGGTGCAAAGCCTGACGAGTGCAAAATTTATTACGTGGATAAAACCGGCTATCATTTTCCATTTCCCCCGCAACCGAGAATGGATGCGGAAAATGTCTACACAGATTTAATAGCGACCAGTCAAGGCCACAAAATTCAGATAAAGCCCGGTGAAAAAATTCGAGTGCGTGTTTCCGTAGGCCGCTTAGGGGGGCCGCCTTCTTCTGTGAACAAAAATATGCAAAGTTGGCCTCCGGAGGAACCCGATCCACCGTTAGAACTATTCGATTTAGAAGCAGCTTTGTCCTCTTTAAAGTAGGTTGTATGTTAAAATTACCGATCAAGCATTTCCAAGTCACGTTTACCGACAAGCTCCCCGATGTGATAAAACACAACCTGGGTTACCGCCCGGATACTTGCCGCATATTTTTGGAAAATAAAAACGGGATTGAAGAAATAGATTTGGCCAACCAATTCAGGATGGACCAATATTACATAAAAACACCCGGTTTAGTTATAGAGCCTGGCGATAGCTTAAAGATTATAGCCACTTTGCAGGAAACTGAAATGGCGGTGCGAAGCCGCCAATCTGGCAAGCGCACCGCAGCCGAGGCTTACAAAAAATCACTGCTGCGCGAAGAAGATAAACCAGCCAAATCAAAAAGGCAGTTGGTGAAAAAACACAAGAGCGACACTTTACCTCGCGAATGTACCGTGCAGTTGACATCGCCAGAAGAGTTTGACTTGGAGAAAGCCTTAAACTCGCTGCATTAGTCTATACGGGTAACCTATAAGCTTTGCTGTAGAAATTGGCGCATATAAACTTAGCCTAGATAAACCAAGCTTTTTTAATGCAACGTGTTAAAAAATCGCAATGCCATTATGGCGGCTATTACTAGCCATTAGAATGTCCGGCCTATATGAATAAAGCAACCAAAGCGCACCTACATGACTTAATGAATCGCCTAGCGGAATTGCAGTCTAGGATCATTATGAACGGTGGGATAGACAAATGCATGGAAAAGCTCGAAGAGGCCATCGAAGAGGTCCGTGCGTTGACTACATGTATAGTTGAAGGCACGCCTAGCGCTCAGGTTACGACGAGGCTCCGTTCGTTTTTAATGTCCTTAAAATCGCATGCTACACCGGCAGTTATGGTCGGGATAACAGCGTCGATTGATGTGACATCAGAAGTGTACGGTTCGTCAGGTGACTTGAGTTTAGTTTTTGATGAATTGTTCCGCAATTCTTTTAAAGCACACGCCAACAGAGTATTTGTTAGTGTTGCCGACCGTGGCGGCCACACTTATAAAGTATTATTTAGCGATAACGGTGACGGGATGACTAAATACCAAGTAGACAATCTAGGTTGCGGCCCAACGAATACTGACCGTGGCGGACATGGTGTAATGTTGTTACGCGGACTCATGCACAACATGGGTGGACACATGTGCAAGTGTAAAAAGAAAACGACACTGAAGTCAATTCCAGTGTCGTTTTTTACAAATGTCCGTTAATGCTTACTGATTAAATCTACCATAAATCCAATCGCTCGCTTTTGGTGCAACATATTTATCAATACCTATTTCTGCGGCTGTTCCGACGATTCCGCAGAGGAATAGCACACCGCCACCCATCGTTCCGAAGGTACAAACCCCCCACACGATCCAATACGACGCCACCCCGGCCACACCATGGTAATACCAAGTCCAATCACCTTTCATATCGCCGGCAAAATGTAGCCGGTACTCATCAATGCATGGTTTGTCAGTAGTTTCCAAACACCACTGATTACTAGCTTTCGGTTTGAACACAACCGGAATACCGAAGTTTAAAATCTTGATATCTTGCAAATGTAAAATCTGGCAAAGTGTAACACCAAGACGTGCTTCAAGCTTATCGTAGAAATCCGCCAACCACTGATTGATTGGCTTGTGGTCGCCAAGATCTACGCGGCTGACACCGTGATAAAAATCTTGAACTGCGGTGGTGTAGTAACGGTCAAACTCTGCTTGCTTCTGGTTAGCGAGCATCGTGTAACCTTTGCGCTTCAAAGTCCAGTTGGCATACGCGACCATTTTGTTCAAAGCAGCGTCTACGCGGGCGGCCATCCGATCCATATTTTGAGTATCTGCCGCGATTTCACGCTCCAGCTTTACCCTAGCGTCACGAGACATCGGGTTCCGAACTTGGAAAATTTCTTCGCGAGAAACACCAAGGCTTTCAGCAGCTTTGAGTTCTTGTTCGGTTAAAGGCTGCTCATCAACAGGCTCGTAATAAGGCACCTGGATGACATCATCCGCTCGCGCCAATCGCGCTACAGGTGCAACCGCAATCGCTGCGGCGCACAAAGACATAAGAAACTTTTTCATAGATTCCTCCCTATGATTGTTGAAAAACTAATTATTCAACTACCAGCAATTATTGCAGCGCATGACTATAGAATATTAAAAGCCAAGGCCGTTGCGGAGGGAGTGGTAACAAATCAAAAGCGAAACAAAAGGGTGGTGGTTGTCCCACCCTAATTTAAATTAGCCTACTGCTGGTATGATATCGTCCGCTGGCTTCGGAGCTTTGAGCATTTGCACCAAAGCGTAGATACCAGTAGCGATTTCTAAAGACTTGCCGATAATTTGCTCTAATCTTGGATTGTCCAAAGCTAAAGCTTTCTTAACGTGCTCCACCAAAGCTGCTGCTTCGGCTGGGTCCAGATCCTTAAGTTCAGCGGGGATCAATCCCATATCAGAAAAAGCTGGTCCTGCATTCATGAGGGCCGCTACGAAAAGGCCGACATCATTGAAGTCCAGTTTTCCATCCACCATAGATTTGTCGATAGCCATACCCAAACCGATGACGAAATCGACTACCTCGGTAGTTTCTTTTGTACCTGACATAAAACACCTCCTAATAAATTTAATTAGTCACAATAAAAGTAATGCGAGCGCACACCTTTTTACTAAAGACTTGTCCACGATGTGCTACAGAGGGTCTTCACCGGCTTCGAAACGAAATCTATTCAACAGGGATGCCAATTTAGTGCGATCGGCCGGAAGTAAGTGCTCTTCATTGGTAATATAATCTAAAAGTGCCATGAAGCCTTCGAAGTCTTGAATCAGCTGGGCTTTTTCTTTATAGGCATCTAATTTACGCATTGTTTCTTCTGGGAAGACCGGTGCGTCGGTAGGGGCGACAACAGGTGCGCCGGGAAATTCTTGCTCCAGTTGAACTGGTGCTACTGCATCCTGCGCCAGAGAATCTTTAACAGCTTTAACGATGTAGGAGTTGAGTGAAATCATAATTTGCTTAAAAGCCACCCGATAAGTAACGACATTACCGTGGTGCCGAGAAGTGGCTCCAGCCATTTTTTTATCTTGGAGATGATTTCATCCACCGGAGAAATTTCCACAACACCCTTCAAATTCCAAAGCTCCACCAACTTATCAATATTGGAAGACTCGATTTCCATTTTAATCAAATTTTTGTAGACAATAGTATTGCCGGATACCCGAATAATCTTGTAGCGCTCTTTGCCGTGCAGGACCCCGAAAATACGACCTTCATGCAAATTGTAACGATTGAGCGGTTTAGCACGGGCGGCTTCCACTATTTCCAAAATGCGCGGCCCGCATTGCAGAACGATGGCTTCTGCTAGGATGGGGTTTTGATTTGCCAGAACAAGAGTGCGCTGCATTTATTGCCTATTTGAAAAAATATTTATACCAAGGCTCATCGTAGGTGCGTACCGTAAGCGCGGCGAAATCGTTAAGAGCCTTTATGGATTTACCGCCATTTTCACCCATCGTAACTTCACTGCCAGCATCCATACATTTTTGGGCGGCTGAGTGAACGCGGTGGATGAAATCAAAAGCTTCTTTCCACATTTGTTCGGCGTCTTCCGACGACCCTGCCAGGCTTTGCTGCGGTTCTTTCTTTAACAAGTCTGTGGCCATTGCCATTAGCTTACGCCGCACCCATTGGGCAATAACGCTGCTTACACCGCTATCGTAGGCGGCTTTGGCGATGGCCTCAACCTCCGTAGAGCGATCTAGTAAGCCAGCATGTTCCAATAAGGTTGGGTTGACGTAGGGCTGTTCTGAGCCCAGGCAAGTCTCGCGGATAGTATTGATGATAATAGAAGGCTCAAAATACTCTTCCCACGAGCCAAGGGAGATATTCTCCAGCATTTCTTTATGTTCGATATGCCGCTTAATGGCAGCGGTAAGGATGGGATCAGCGGAAATACAAAAATTTTGCTGTTGGCTTAATTGATGGGCGGCTTTGGTGCCGGCATCAAAATTGTCTTTTTTTAATTTTTCGAGGAAATTGGTTTGTCTAGGTGTCATACACGGCACTCCGATTCAACTGGTTACAATAAATATAACGGAAATGCCGGAGTAGTTAAAAACCGAGACCGTCCAGAACGCGATCTATTTCAGCATCAGTAAGGCCAGCCTCGTCGCATTGCTGCTCGTACCATTCTTTTTCGATTTTATCGGTAATTTTAATTTGATCTTCGCCGGAGCCCCAATCATTGGAAGAGCGGTATTCTTCCCAAGCTTCCGGTAGTTCATCAATCATTTTATTGATGTCTACTTCTGAAGCGGCAACGGCTTTAAGCGCGGCGGCTACGTCGCTTTTTTTAACCATACCGTTATTAACTGCAATGCCCATTCTGGTCAATTCAGCCACTAATTCTTGGTGACCGACGTTTGAAGTAACCCCATGTTCTGGGTGATCATGAACTTTAAGTGCGGCGCTTTCGAGTTGGCTAGCGAGGGATTTGTCTTTCAAAGCGGACTCAACCCAGCCGGATGCCAAATAAAGCATCTTCACAACATCTTCTACAGTTAAAAAACTGGCGTCTTTTGGTAAATTCAAAGCCATAGCAACACCTATTATTTGATTAGTTGTTTAGCGTATTCTGGGTTTCCGTAAGCCTTGCTGAAATAGTCTTCGGTGCCTTTTTTCTCTTTTTCGGCGGTTTGCGGATTTTTGGAAACCACTTCGATAACAGCTTCGCGGGCTACGGTTTCAGTACCGCTAGCATGCTTGACTTTGATTTGACCTTCGGAAGCGGCCAAAACTTCAGCATCGACAACTTTGCTATCAACCATGACGCGAACTCGGTCACCTTTTTCGATCATCCCTAAGTAGCTCATCAAGGAGCCTTTAGCGATCGAAGCGAACGTTTTATGGTTGTTATCTTCCATCATGGCCGAGCGGCGGGCTTGAACGATTGCCATGATGTCGTCTTTTACCTTACGGACGAGAACTTTTTTGCCATTGCGCTGTTGGACTTCCCAAACTTCTTGAAGGGGGACATCCAAATAAGTTGCGCCGGTAATGACGGCTTTCATCCCCGGCTTTGAAATGTCTTCGAATTCGCGGGTGACATTTAAAATCTGAGCCACGACCGTAATGACTTTAGTTTCGTCATATACTTTTGCGGTGGAGATGAATGGGGTGATTTTGGCGTTGAACTTGCGGATGAAGAAATCAGCGATATCATCAGATACCGGAGTCTTCCCCGTATATTCAATCATAAAGTGTGCCGTGGTTTTATTAATCCGTCGGGCGTCGGCAAATTGAAGATCGACGCGATGGCCTACATCGGCGCTCAGCTTTTGTTCCAACGAATTAAAAAGGCGGTCCTTGTTCATGGTCATCTCCTAAAATGTTCCCGCTATTAATTAATAATAAGCGTTTGGAACCGGTGCTTCTAAATTAACATTAATTACCAACCGTACTTAGGCCACTCGGTGTCCGTATTAATATAACGAAAAATTTACCCCGACTTTAGGCTATCCGGTCCAAATGTTGACGAATTTGGCCGAGGATGGACTTTGTTATGCCGTTATCAATCTCAAGCAATTGATCGACAATTTCTGGCTTGTGGTACGTGGAAACGGCTGTGGCCATAGCATCCAGGTAAAAACACCCGAATTTTTTCTCAATAGTGAATTGCCACTTAGGCTTAGTTTTCTTGCATTCTAGGCTACACCAGCCATAAAGCTTACCGTCGGCAGGTAGCAATAGATCGGTATTAAGGCCCATATCCAACTCGTTTTGGATATGGACTTCGCAGGCTAAACAGTGCCCAGGCAAATGATTGAAGCGGCGAATACGGTTTTTCTCTAATTGCTCTTTTACGACCGCTTTCTTTATTTTGCGGACGGCATTATTGGTAACACCATTTATTTCGGAAATATTCGACTTAAGCAAGCTAGCCACTTCCGCAGCCGATAAGCGGTTATTTTTTGCGGCGTCTAAATAAACAACCAAACAATTTTTATTCTCGGCGCTATCTATGTGGTATTGACAGCCACCTACCCCGCAGGGGCGGGCTAAAGTATATTCGTAAACAGGGCACCGAAGCGTATTATCCGGCTTTTGGCCCAGTACGGTCAAAACCCCGTCGGTCTTTAAATCACGCACAATTTCTAATTTTTCAGTTTCCGAATATTCGTGCCACTGATCAAAAAAACCGTTAATAGACTTAACGGACTTCAGCCCTTTGAGCATGCAACGCCTCCCTGGATTTATTTTTATCTCTAGGTAGGTTTTACAGTATAGCACACGAATACAACAGATTTTTTTACTTGTCGGCGGTGGTAATGTCGCCGTGAACGACAATAGCGGCTTGAACCGTTGCCTGGAGGCTCTTACGGTGTTTTAGGACGGTCGCCCCGTCAAATTCAACGGCTTCTTCCGCTTGCGAATTATCGTCAATTTTTTCATTAATTTTATTTTCCATAAATACCGCCTATGCTGTGAATGTATTTATTTGGGTAGCCGTCAGCGCCGTCCCATTTTGTTCTACTATAATGAGACCTTTTTGCATTAAATCTAAAATTTGGGAACCGTATGAAGTGCGGGAAATTTCGTTTTTCATGCACGTCTCGAAAGAAAGATCTTCCATTTCGGTACCGCGTGCATCGATTTGAAGAACTAATTGACCACCACGCCAATTTAAATTGGTGGCCAAATCACCTTCAATCTTCCCGGCATAAATATCATCGCGCCCAGTTTTTATGACCAACACGGCACGATTTTGAGGCACGCCATCAAAATAGCCACCGGTTGCAAAAATTGTCGGATTAAGTCTTATTTTGATCATTATTGCCACCCCTGCCATTAATATAACCCGTCTACTTAACTTATTAGGATCGGGGGGTTTATATGGGTTCAACAATCCGTGGAATACGGGATCAGCGCTTTTCGGTCCGCACCGGGCGTGAGACACGCGATGTCACGTTCCAGGGCGAACCGACGCAAAAGACTTATGACGCGGACTTTACAGCGCACAGTTCAAATGTTATCCCGCCGGCATTTTCCGGGGAACCTTCCCGTACTGACGCTAAAATTGATCACGCGAACGCCATCCTTAAAGAACAGGCCAAGCGCATCCAGACGATGACGGCTAATGCGATTTTGACCGATCGACGTGAATTTTACTATTACAAGCGCAAAAGGACTGGCCGGCGCTGCTCATGCTATTTGACAGAAACCTCCCCGGAAAACCAATGCCCCATTTGTCTTGGGGTGGGGGTAGTCGGCGGGTTTGAAAAACACGGCACCATCACAGAAATTTTAGATTTCACCTCGCCGGGTGTCGTTATGGTGAATGTCGAGCCAAACCTGACTTCCGACACGCGCCCGGTTTATATGCAACTACAAGATGGGGCTTCTTACGGTTTCGTTGAAGCCGAGCTACCCTTGCGGGCTAACATCGGCCAAATCGATACGTACATGCTTTACCAACCGATTTTTAATCGCGGCACTTCGGTGATAGCCACTAACCCGAACGGGTTTTCAGCAGAGATAAAAAAGTGCGAAGACTTAGTGCCTTTCTTGTCTTTTAATAAGGTGAAGATAAAAATAGAATTCAAAAAGCTAGATGATCGTCCCATCATCTCTCATTTCATGCTCCGCTATAAAATAGCCTATGAATTAAAAATATTTGGTGACGTGGAGCGTAGCCAAGAGAATCTTGTCGGTTCTCAATTCGGTGTGTTCGATACCTTCCAAGAGATCAACGTAGCTTTCGATGGCAAAACCATAAAGAACTTTGAAAACGAAGATCTGCTTTATAAGCTAGAAGACGGCAAACGCCTCAAGATCACAACCGTGAACGATAACTTTTTTGCATCGACGTTGACCTCTACTGACTGTAAGGTACGGTATTTATTAAAAGATATTGATGTTGGGGAGTTTAATCTTCTACTGTGACCACTTATAAACTACGCATCGTTAATCGAAAAATTGTCTACGAACCAAGCGGGCGGGCCGTGGCGTTGCGCTGCTATTTGGAAGACACCGCCGCCAGACCGTTTTTGGTAAGCGGTTCCCTGGACCTGTTTGATGTTCGCATCCCCCAAAGCATCCTGCCTGGATCAAGCTACACGTCATTCATCCAGTCACTAATCACCAGCGTCATAAGCGACAAGTACACCAAAACGGTGCAATCCTACGGTACACACGCCAATACCGATATATCGGTAAGCGCCACGGACGGTATTTGGCCCGGCATGGGTATTACAGGGCCGGGAGTCCAAGCCGGATCTACCGTTATATCGGTACTAGTGAATAACAAAGTTAGAATGTCTGCCACGCTTGTTCGCCAATTCACCGGCACGCTGACTAATGAAAGCATTTCTTTAACCGGCACCCTAGTGAGTGCTAGTACCGACATAACTGCGGTGACAACTTCTGGGCTAAGCGCCGGGATGTCTATCAGCGGAACTGGGGTTGCCAGCGGTGCGGTTATTTCCGCCATTTTGACAGCCACTTCACTGCGGATGAGCCAAACGGCGGTAAGCAGCGGCGCGGGTGTCAGCTTGACGTTTAGCCCCCACCCCAGCAGTTCGACGATTACAAGCATCAGCCCGGCATTGATAAGCGACTCTTTTCGTAACATGACGATCGCTGCAACCAATATCCCTGACAACAACACCACCATCCTAGATGGGCTGACTTCCAGTTCGCTTAAAATGAGTGCGAACGCGACCACCAGCGGCAGCCAAACCTTAACAATATCTGGTACTACTGGATTTGTATTCGGCACAAGCGACTGGACTTTGGATTTAACCGAAGTGACCACTCTAGTGAATCTCATTAACTTCGGTGTACTCTAGGCTAACTCATTGTAATTGTTCTTAATTGGGTCGCCAGGCAAGCTCATACTGAGCCTTAATTGCCTAGCTAAGCGAATTTGCTCGGTGGTTATTTTGGTAGGGTTTTTACTGGTTATTTTATAAATAATCAGCATAACGATAATAACAAAACACGCGATTGCCATTTAATACTCCAGGAGCTTTGGGGATGCCAGACCTTCTAATCCGGGAGTGGTTGCAGGTCAAGAGCTTTAGGAGGTTTTATATATGAGCATCCGCAGTTTTCCTGTACCGAAACGAAAAGAGATAATGACTTACCTAAAGAGTCTCGATTTAAAGTCGGGCGATATCGTTTTCAGGGAAAGTGACACCCGTGGCCCGTTCGGGCTGCCTTTCAGTAAAATAGCCGGCAAACTAAGCAACAGCGAATATTCGCATGCTTCCCTTTTGTACGTGGCGGGCGCTGAGCTATATTTGCTGGAAATCAATGATGCCGGGACGGTGAAACTTAGGTTCATCGACTGGTTGGATTTGTGTGTTGGCGGGCGATTTTCAATTTATCGTTATAAAGAATTAACACCCGAATTGGAAATCAAGCTCCACAATAAAATCAGCGAATACTTTGAGCGCGATCAAGACTACGATTTCGATTACTCCAACCCAGATCAGCTGTATTGTACCGAATCAACCATGCAAATTTATTTGGAATGTGGTGTGGAAATAATAAAGCCAGAACTGATTAAAGACATTATCGGGAAGCCAGGAAAATTTATAGCCTTCAAAATAGGCAACGGTCTTATAAAGCAATTGACCGGCAAGGGTTTTGATTTAAAAACCCCTATTTATTTCGCGGGCAATAAAACCCAAGGCATCATGAGTTCGGATAAACTAGAGTGTATTCTGTCGCAGAATCCGTATCTCTAAACCGCTGTCTGGGATAACTCCGCAACTTATGGCCGCCACAACTCGACGCCAGCCTCCGCAGCATAGGTGCGGTCCAGTACGCCCTTCAGATCAAATATTACCCCACCTGGGGCCATGAAATCTTTATATGCGACCGGCGGTAAACAAGTGAATGCATCGTGTTCAGCCGATAGCACAATAGCATCGCAAAGCGGAACTTCGGTTGAAAGAGTTTTACCATACTCGTGCGTGAATTCGGCCGGGTCTGCCACGGGGTCAAAATAATGGACCGTGTAGTTTTCTTCCAACAATTCAGCTAACTCCATGACTTTGCTGTTACGCAAATCCGGCACATTGGCTTTAAAGGTCACGCCAAAAATACAAATACTTTTACCCGTTTCTATTTTTTTGGATATAGCGTGCGCAAAGTATTGCACCATGTTGCTGTTGGTTTTGCGGCTTTGTATGAACATGTCTGGGGTGTAACCAAATTTCTCTTTAGCCATCCAAATCAAGTAATAAGGGTCAACGGAAATGCAATGGCCTCCTGGGGCACCTGGTCGGACATCTACAAAATTCCATTTCGTCTTAGCCGCATCTAAAACATCTAAGGTGTCCAAACCCATCATCTTGCAGATAATTGAAAGCTCATTAACAAGCGCGATATTGGCATCGCGTTGCGTGTTCTCAAATACTTTGGCCATTTCAGCTACACGTATATTCGGGGCAATGTGTGTTTTGGTTATATGCCCGTAAACGTCGGCCAATAAAGCCGCCACCTCCGGGGTTTCGCCGGAAACTATTTTCACAATTTTATCGATGGTGTGCTTAGTATCACCGGGGTTAACCCGCTCTGGGGAATAACCCAAAAAGAAATCACGGTGCTCGCAATTTTCCGCCATAATTTTTCCACAAACTTCTTCGGTAACTCCGGGGTAAACGGTGGATTCAAATACCACCACCGCGCCTGGGGAAAGATTTTTACCGATCACGTAGGAAGCGTCTGCCAAAGGCATAAGGTCTGGAGCGTTTTTATTGTCGATCGGCGTCGGCACGCACACGATAATCAATTTACACTTCTTCAGCGCACTTGGATCTCCAGTGTAAACCATATCGGATAAATCGTTAAAGCTTTCCAATTTGTTTTTATCGCGCTCGTAACCAATTACTTTAAAATGCTGCGCCAACAGTCTAGCTAAAGGCAATCCGACATACCCCAAACCGACTACACCAATTGTTTCATCTTTAATAAAAGACGCAGCAGTTAACATTGCACGAACCCCTATGGTTTTAAGCTTTCATTAAGGATAACCGCTGCTGGCAGCAAAAACCAGAGGCGCATGAAATTAATTTTTTACCGGCTTAACCAAATCTTCACCGCACTTACCATGCTGGCAAAGTCTGGACCATATAGTTGATTGGCTAATTCCGTATTTCCTAGATGCTTCAGCTATGGTTAAGCTTTCGCCTAAAATATCCAGACGCCTGTTAGACGACCTGTTGTTGGAATTAACCTGCTTAGTCACCCACCGACAATTTTCTTTATTATAGTGCCCAGCATTGTCTTTGCGATCCAACTCGTAGCCATGTGCTGGTGCTTCACCCATATCCTCTAAGAAATTTTCGTATTGCTCCCAATGCGGATCGTATTTAATTATTCCGAAATATTTTTTATATTTAGGATTGTTACAGCGTTCTTTCATACGCTGCCAAGCTCTATAGGATGGCAAACTGTTCCTAAAATAGCCCTGCCGTTTTTTAGTAAAGTTGGTAGATCTGTTATAGCAAAAGCACTCTTTCAGAAGACTTTTCCATACTACTTGCCGTTTATCGCAGTCTAAACATTTTGCATCAATTTTTTTAGAGCCGCATCCCAACACCAGCAATTTACCTATGGTTTCACCAACAGCTACATAGCCCTTCGGTATGGTTGCATTTAAGAGTGGCGCACCCTCCGAGAGAAGTTTGTCTATATAGAATGCTTCGCGTAAGTGCGCTTCTTTCGGGGTTAACCCGCTAGCCAATATAATTAATTCAGGTTTTTTATCTAAACATTCTAACCACTCGGAAAGATTCTTACCGCGTAACGACTTGTTTAAGAGATGTCCTGAAAGCCTTTTTTCAGGGTGTTTACTCTTACCAACATATCTAATTTTTTTGGTATGGGGATCTACCAAACCGTAAATAGAATGGACAGGTTTGTTGTCGATAGCCTCAAAGCCCCAGCGGGACAAATATGGCTAGCAAGATTTCAGCTAATACAAACAGATAAGCGATGCCATCTCCAATATCCCCGTAGCTCATTCCCCCTCCTCCTTCCCCTCGCGGCTCTTATTATCCTTTAAAAATACGCACCAATGCGTCTGTGCTCTTTTCCCGCTCCTGTGACCATAAAGTGGCTGCTGTTCGGTTAAACATAGCACTTCCCTCAAAGGAATTTCCGTTTCACACCATTTGAAAACGAGAGTACCAAAGGGGCGCAAAACTCTAAGACACTCTTTAAAACCAAGGCGCAGATCCTCTCGCCAAGTTTCTTTTAGTAACCCGTATGAAAATGCAAGTATGCCTGTATCACATACTTTATAAAGATGTGGCGGGTCAAAAACTACATGGTAAAAAGTTTCATCTTTAAACGGCAAATTTCTAAAGTCGGCTATTAAATCAGGCGCAACAATTTTTGGTTTGCGACCCTTTGTTCCCTTTGTTCCAACATCAACAACGCGCTCACCCTCTCTAATATCAATGTAAAAAGCGCGCGGGTCTTTGCGATCAAACCAAAACATGCGTCCACCACAGCATGCGTCTAAGACCGGCGGGTATATTTCGGTGTCAGCATTCATCCCCTCCTCCTTCCCATCGCGGCCCATTTTTCATGGTGAACTTTCATTTCCACTCCCAAGATTGCCGCAATCGCATTTGCACACGGCTAGCCTAGCCTTACGGCCTGATTTCAATACTTTGGTGCTGAGTGACAGCACGACTAATTTCTTAAATCTTCGTCCGATTAATTTGCTAGGCACAACACACCAAGAAATAAATGAATACCAAGTACAGTTATTCAGTCGAAGAGAAGGCCGCATATTATTGCGGCCTTCTTTGTCAGCTTAGAGAGTTGGGATGATGATTGGGATTTGCAAACAGCTTGCCACGGAAAGAAGGGCAGTAGCTTTTTGCTCTTGAGAAACGCAACCACCTGGTGGGGGTGGCGGTGGTGGCGGTGGAGGTGCCACGCCGCAATCCTTATTGATACCGCAAATATCTACGGTATGTTTTGTCACCATTTGTTGCAGGAATGTTTTGGATTCTTGCACGTCGAGGCGGGCGGTGTAGTTCGTGTCGCGAATGTTACCCTTCGAATTGACCGTCAGCAAGATATTGGCATTTCCAGAACTGGTTGAAAAGAAACCAGGACCGCCTGAATCGCCGAAGCAAAGTGCTGCGCCACCGCCAGACACGACATCAAACCCTGAAAAGGATTTCATTTTAGCTGTGCCGAAGCGCAACTTGCCGTCTGGAGCGCCACCGCCGCCTGGTTGTGTACAGCCGTACCCTAACAGAGTAAGGGTTTGGCCGACCACCGCCGTGCCGCCAACCGTAGAATAGTTATCTACGTGGGTGCCTTTTACTACTTCGGAAGTCAAAATAATAACCGCCACGTCATGATCTTGTGCCGGATATAAAGAAGACCGTTCGAATTTACCGCTAAAAGACGTGCCACCGAGGGTAAACGTGGAGGTATCTCCGTTATTACCGCAGTGCGCTGCTGTTACTACTACCTTAGGTCCGACGATAGTAGCCGTACATCCGGCATTGCCAGTTTTAATGCCAACAACTTCTTTGTAGGTACCGGCCGGGATTTCATTACCGTTGATGAGGGTAGGGCGTAAATCTTCGCTAACAGCCCAAATTTTTCTACCATCTTCTGTATAGCCATAATCTGGAACTGGCATCGTGGGGCCAGTCCATGCTGTTGCCACCATACCGCCAGAGGATTTGGCTTTATCCCCCGCCGCTGCATTTTTTTCACACCCTTGCAGTGAAAGTACCGCAAGCACCGCTAACATTACCCTAAACATAAATGGACCCTCCTTGGTTGGTACCAAAATAGTAACACCGTTTGACGGAACGCCTTTTTTAAGACGAGCCACCCTGCATGAAATGAGATTCAATATCCAGTGTACCGTCATTTTTTGAAAAAATGCAACTGTAGTAAAAATTATGAATAATATAAGAGACGACATTTGGCCGGGTTAAATCAATTACCTATAAGGTGTTGAGCCTGGTCTAAAATCTTAATTAAGTCCTGTTTGTCGTGGTAAGTATATTTGAAAATAACATCTTCACCCGACAATAGAACCGTGGTCGGTGTACCCCAGTCAAAATGACCGTCGTAATAAGCACTAACTAAATAGCGCGCTTCTTTGTCCCATAATTTAATAAAATTAAAATGCTGTTTTTGCACGTATGCGTTGGCGTCTTCAATGGTTTCATCTACAGACACGCCTACAATATCAAAATTTTTATTACCGAAAATTGGATGTTTTCCATAAATGGAATCCCTTATTTGAATATTCTTTTCCTTACATGCCAAACAAAACTCCGAACCAAAAATCAAAAGCACGTGTGTTAAATTATTTTTTAATTGATATTCGGTGACGGTCATCTCCGCGCCGTCCGCCAGTGCAAACACGGTATTTTGGTCATTACGTTGCGTGGCAGGGGCTTCACCTGTCTTTAAATATGAACCGCATGATGATAGGATCAAGGCACTTAAAAATAATTTCCACATAAACCCTGCCTTTTTATTTAAGGTGAAGAAATGGAACCCCTACAAAAAGAATACCATGTAAATAGGATTGACGGTAAATCGGACGGTGCTGATCCAGATTATTTCATATTGGCTTTAGACAACCCGTGTAAAGCCACGCTAGCCGCGCTGCAAGCCTACGCCGACGCTTTTATGCTTTCTAAAATGGACTGCATGCGTGTAGGCTACGGCTCATTCATGAAAAAATATGATGTATCGTCGGGTGGCAAAGAATTGGATGGGGAATTCTTTGTTTTAAAAATAAATGAGCACAAACCCTATGTAGCAGAAGCCTTGAAAGCTTACGCCAAGAACTGTTTGCCGGAAAACCCTGAATTAGCCCTAGATCTTTTAAAACCGGTATGTCAGAGATAGGTTATCTTGATCGTGAAGAGGTGGGCATTAAGTTCACCTGCACAATAACTAAAGACCCTAAAGGGTAGAATTTATGAAATACGATTTTTCTGTCGTCATCATTCGTGGCGAACCTCTCCACAAAGCCCACTTAAAAATAATCGACTACGCTCTAGTTATAGCCAAAAATACAATTGTTATTTTTGGTTCGCATCGCGGCGCGCCGAGCATTAAAAACCCCTGGACGTTCGAGCAACGTAAAGAAATGCTGCTCGCTTGTGTGGATGAAGATAGCAAAGACAAGCTTTGCATCCTTGCCGTTAGGGACCACCCCTACAACGACAATGTGTGGCTGGCTGAAGTCCACGCAAAAGTACGAACTATAATAAACAGCTTCCGGCCGCATGCTAAAGGTTGGACTGCTTACGGGTCTGGGACAGGGGCGCAGCCGAAAATTGCGCTAGTGGGCTATAAAAAAGATGCCTCATCTTTTTACCTCGATCTTTTTAAGCAATGGGAATTTGAAGACACAGGATCATTTTCCAAAGGTGTATCGGCAACCGACATTCGCAAAAGTTATTTTCTGGAAGATATTCTGGAAGAATTTAAAGAAGCCGACACGGAAGAAAGCGATAGGAAGATAAACGTCCAGCATAAAGTTTACGCGGACGTGATAAAGCATTGCTGCAAATACAATTGGCGGGATTATGTACCGGAGCCCGTAATAAAATATTTAAATGAATTCAAAAAAACTGAATTATTTAGCAATTTACAAAAAGATTTCAAATACGTCGTAAACTACAAAGCCAAATGGGAGCACACTCCTTTTCCTGTCACATTTACAACCGTCGATGCTTTAATCGTAAAAAGCGGCCATGTCTTAGTAATTCGCCGCAAAAACAACCCCGGTAAAGATTTAATAGCCTTGCCAGGCGGATTTATCGCCCAGCACGAGCGCATAGCGGACGCGGCAATCCGGGAACTTTACGAAGAAACCGAATTGGGTATGCGCGTTGATGAATTAAAAAAACATCTGAAAGAAAGCTATGTTTTCGACCACCCGGACCGCAGCCAAAGAGGCCGTGTAATAACCCACGCCTATTATTTCGAATTACCGAATAAAGGTGAACTACCGGAAGTGCGCGGCGGCGATGACGCTAAAGAGGCATTTTGGATGCCCTTAGGCGATCTAGGCTTCATGGAAGATCAAATATTTGAAGACCACTTAAGCATCATCCAATTTTTCACCACCCGTCGTTAAGGAGAATTTTATGCAAAAGAATTTTTTCACAAGTGGCGACAGCTATAAATATGGCCACTGGTCCATTTACACCCCAGGTTTAAAAAACATGTTCAGCTATCTTGCCCCTCGCGGTGGTCATCTGCAAAAGGTTGTACCGTTTGGGATTCAGTATTTCTTAAAAGAATACTTTGTCGGCGAAGTACTAAACTGGGACCAACACCAAAAAATGGTACGGCGCTGCAAAAGCCATTTCGGTTCAGACAAGGTCTACAACGAAAAAGGTTTTGCACGCCTTATTGAAAAACACCAAGGGCGACTTCCCTTGAGCATAAAATCAGCATTGGAAGGCACCCCGATAGATAATCCCAACGTTATTATGACGGTTGAAAGTACTGACCCTGAATTTGCCTGGTTGGTCAATTTCGTGGAAAGTCAACTATCAGAATGCTGGGGTGGAACAACGGTGGCAAGTTACGGTCACGCGATAGCCAACACGGCTTTGCATTTCCTGGAGCGTACCGGCACCCCTGAAAAGCTGCCGTGGGTAATGAATGATTTTGGTCTTAGAGGTGTTCCGTGCCCTGAAGCGGCTGGCATCTTAGGGGCTGGTCATTTGGTTCATTTTAGGGGCACTGACAATCAAAAGGCTCTGGATTTAGTGCAAGACTATTACGGGGTCGATATTGACCATTGTGCCGGTGATAGCATCGTCGCCACAGAGCATTCGGTTATGACCATGGAAGGTCGTGAAGGCGAATCGGCGGCTGTAAAGCGCTTGCTGGATAAAAACCCAAAAGGTCTTATTGCCTGCGTCGGCGACTCCTACAACATGATGAGTTTTGTAGAAAACATTATAGGCACAGAACATCGCGAACAAATCCTTAACCGAGACGGAACCTTTGTGGTCCGCCCGGATTCAGGAAGCCCCCCGGAAATGAGCCTAGCGGTAATCAAAGCCCTGGGAGATAAATTCGGCTATGAGAGGAATAAAAAAGGATTCAAAGTTTTGAATCCAAAAGTGGCTACCATTTACGGCGATAAAATCGACCTGGATATGATGAATGAAGTTTTGCTTGCGATTACCTCCAACGACTGGAGCGCCGATAATATCGTGTTCGGCTCTGGTGGCGGCCTTTTGCAAAGACACGACCGCGACGAAATGAAATTTGCTTTTAAATTATCCGCAGCTGAAATAGAGGGAGCCGGTTGGGTTGACGTGTTTAAAGATCCGATCACCGATTCCGGTAAAAAGAGCTACAAGGGTCGGTTGGCCTTAACGATGGATAGTTATGGACATTACCATACGTCCACGGAAAACAGCGGGCAAAATCATTTAGTGGAAGTGTTTCGCGACGGGAAATTGCTAATCGATCAAACCTTTGATGAAATAAGAAACCGCGCCAAATTAACGGTAAGCAAGTTGGGTTATTATAAAGTTGCATAGCCAAATGCGCGAGCATATTTTGCTTTGAGATTTTACCAGCGGCTCCCAATAGAGCCAAACTTCTCCAAAGCTGGACGCGGCTTTCCGCAATTTTTAATTTTTCTTCAGTAGAGTAATGCATACTCAACAATTACTTCTTTTTTTGGACCGTGGCAATAATCTGTTCTGATACTTTATCCGCCGGGGTATAGCCGTTATGCCGATAGATAATTTTACCATCTTTGTCTAAGACGAAAGTCGCCGGAAAAGAAGACAAATTAAACTTATCAGCAGTTTTCATTTCAGGATCGTAGTAAACAAAACTTTTAAGTTCGGCTGGCACATGCTTGGAGTCTTCAGCCGTTTTAATAGTTGAATCAAGAGCTATAAGCCACAAATCCACTTTACCGGTATAAAGGTGTGCTGGCAGTTTTTCACCGAATTCTTGTAGCTCTAGTCCACAAGCTGTACACCACGAAGCCCAAAAGTTTACTATAGTAAAATCTTTCTTTGGCTTTAAAACGACATTTCCGTTGGAACTAGATTTTACAGACAATTGAAAAGTTTCAGCGCTATACAATGGCAAAGAGTAAAAGGACAAGAACAAAGCCAAAGAAAACCCACGAAGAGTTTTCTTTGTCATACGTCACCCCTTACTTACAAGGTAATATATTTCAGGATTTATTTTCTCCGATAAATCTTCTAGACGCTTTATCCCAAAATCCAAAATTACCGTCCGTGGCGTATTTGGGGTCTTTCAATGTTGCATCGTCTTCAACCGTAAGGCCAATACTGGCGGCGCGATCCAATGCCTCGTTAAGGGTGATGGCAGCATAGGTCATACGTCCATCCGCGTAACGACGTGCCATCCACAACGTGTCTTTAATTATTTCGCGCAAAGTATTATTTTCAATTTCTATATTTTTTAATTTTTCAACTGGCTTCACGGCAAACCCACCCTATAGAAAGCATCCAGCCCGTTTTTTCAGCTGTAGGGACTGAATGGGCAACTTTATCGGAACGCATGAGTTGCCAATATTTGCCTTCGGCAATTGGCTTGCGACAAAGAACGCGCAACCCATTTAAAAAGATATTCAACCGATAATGCTTATAACCGTCTACTGGATCAATATGCGGCGCGATCCAGCTACCGGTTGGGAATCGCAACAAATAAATATCAAATGGAATAAGGGCGGAAGATAAGATTAAAAGCTTATCGTACCCGCTACCTTGTCTTCCTAGTTGCCAACGCATAAACCTGCCGCTTATTCGCTAATTTCAACTACTACCCGGTGGTTATAACTTGCGGCAATAGCTTTGACTAGTGTTCTAATCGCGTCCGCGTGCCGACCTTTTTTTCCAATAATTTTACCGGTATCATCCTTGTTAACGGAGATATTAGCAATTACCGTGGAATTATTGGTGACAAATATATCGATGCGCACGTCGTCTGGCTTATCCACTAAAGCGGAGATAAGTGGGAACAGAGCGCCTTCAATTCTGCTTTTAACATCAACTTCCGAATCCATTTTAGCTCCCTAATCTTTATTGTCTTTTACAAGTTGTGGTCCAGAACCGTCTTTTATTTCTTCTAGCCCGTGCAATTTAGACACCAGTTTCTTATCTTTTTTTATAACCGGTCTTGGCGGAAACCAACTACCATCCGTTGTGAATGAAGTAAGTGACTCCCCTTTTTTCATTTTCCTAATCAGTTCCGCATTACGCTTTTGACGAGCTTTGAAATTGTCCCGATCCATTAAAATACCCCATATGACCTAATATAAAATAAACACTGTGAAATTGTCCCGATCCATTAAAATACCCCATATGACCTAATATAAAATAAACACTGCGGAACACTCACTAAAATGGCTACCTTAAAAACATAACTCTCAACGAGGAGGACGTTATGGGTGGCGATTACGATTATCTTTTCCCTAATTTAGAAAACGAGGAAATGGAGCTAACCGACGAACTAACGGACGCGTTGAGAAGGGCAGTTTTTGACCAAGACGATTTAGTAAATAATACGCACAAAGAACTTATTGAAATGGTGGTCAGTTTGCGGAAAGACCTGAAAGAGCAGGCTAATATTATGGAGTTGTTTAAAGAAAATTTAAAGTCCTGTAGATCGGTTGATGGTTATTTTTGGGTGTTTGAATACCACCCGCAATACCCTCCGGTTGAAAGCATTTTGAGCGAATTGCAAGATAAATACCTCGGCGGAGAACCCTTAGTAGGTTTACCGGCAGGATCTATTCTTTACAATTTATCGGATAAGCAACTCGCCAGCCTTGGCCTGAGAAGGCACATGGGCGACGAGTCCTCCAGAAATTCCTACGAGGCAATGCTCAAGAAAAGTTAGTTAGTATCGATGTCAGTGTCAGAGTCCACCCAGTTGACTGCATCTTGCGATATAGCAGCCAAACAAGGTGTGTCTCTGGCATTTGATCAATGCGGAAGAGCGCGCTTCGGTTTCCGAGGCTCCATACCCAGAAAAAGCTCTCTGGAGGACAGGCGTGCGTGCAATGCAAACCCAGTCTGCTGTGAGTTCAATGGGCTCAGCCGAAAACGCTTTAACGGAAAATGTAGATAAAATGCAAGCCAGCGCTAAAAAATATTTCATAACTACCCCTATGGTTGAGTTTGAAACAAATTTTATACTAGATTCAAAGATTATTCGCGATCTACTTCCAGAGCATCTTTTAACTGCAACAGTCTATCGATGGTTTGGCTGTAAGCTTCTTCAGCAGCGTAAGCTTGCTCGAATTGAACACCATAGTTGCCTAATTCTTGAGCCGTGGTGGCCAACTCCGCCATCACTTCATTCAAGTTATTTTTATCGATTACTTCGCTGATTTGACTAAAGCAGCGCTGAAGTTTTTCGGTTAGCACATTGACGGCCGTCTTAGCTGCCACGTTGAGCGCTGGTGTATTCGCGGGGTCCACCTGCTGCACGCTAGGGCGTTGTTGCGGTCTAGTGGCTAAAGAACTGAGAGCGCGCTCTACGCGTTCGTTAGATACCCGCAATTTCGATACTGGTCTTGGCATATTAATCGCAGTCATGAAATCCTCCCGTTCATCTAATTACTAAATTAACGGTTTTTTCCACCCCGGATCGCAGATAAGTGTAAGAAAATTCATCAGCGGTTTTCAAAGACTGCAATAATTTTATGGTGGCGACCACATCGGTTATCGGTATACCGTTAATAGATGTAACGATATCGCCATCTTGCATGCCAATTTGATCGAAAAAACTGCCTTTATCTATTTCCCAGAAACTAAAACCGCGCAAATTCCCATTTTCAAAATACGGTTCGGAGGCCACCGCCATTAAAACTTTCGGCAATTCCTTGGGATCTATCAGGTGATTTTTTAACTCTTCTGTGAGGACGATGGTGGAATCATCGGTGCGCTCTAAGCCTGTTTCTGTAACAACTTTAACTTCAGCACCTTCCTCGATACTGTCGCCGGCTTTTATCTTGACGGTTTGCCCGCTTTGGGAAAGGAAAACGAATGGGTGCCTTATTTTGGTAACTTGCCAGCCATCTATTTCACCGCCTTCGCGAACTATAATCCCCAGACCACTTGTCGCGCCCGTAGAGAACACAGCGGTACTTTTAGCAGGTGTGGCCACCAGGCAAAGCATACCCAGTAAAATAGGTACGCCCATCAACCACGCCCTAGCAGAGTAGATTGAATGTCGTCAAATTTCCAGAAATTAGAATTGGGCACGCCGAACGGCCAAAGATCGCCCGCTTTTAGGCGGATAATCTTAGCACCAGCCGGCACCGAAAATAGTTGCGCTGAACCACTATCCGGTTGTTGCACTATTTCGGCGGTTTCCGGGATTAAACACAGTTCAATTTCTGGGGGTAACCGGGGATTTACCGTCTCGGCCATACCGCTTTCGTTTAATTTGACGTTCACGGCGCGGAAGTAAGCGACCTTATACCGGGTGGGGGTATGCCCAGCTTCTTTATAAGCGCCAGGCTTTTTAACAAGCGAATTTTCTTCATATTTTTTAATATCTGACATAGTCACCTACAAACGTGTGTAGGCGCATAATCGCAAAATTCAAAACAAATAGCTTTAAAAAATTGCCTATTCGTCGGCGGAAGCTTCTGGCGACTTAGCCTTCACACCAATATGGTAGTAATAATCACCGCCGTCTTGCCGACGGCCTTCCTTCATAATTTTTGCTTCATCAGCCGAATCAACTTCGTACTCATCTTCTTCTAATTTAGCTAACAGGTCTTCTGCGGAAGACTCCCCCGATGGGCTTGAAGACTCGAAATATAATTCATCATCACTCTCTTCAGAAATATCTACTTTACCTTCATAGCCGTGACCATAATTAGCGCCATCTACGGAGTTCAACTTTAATTTTTTGCCGATCATCTTAAAAGAACCAGAAATACCAACGAGAGACATTTCATCTGATTTTTTACCAGCTTTAGCTATCAAATCTTTTAGCTCTGCGACGATCGCATCTTTTACTTCGTCTGGTATTTGCATTTCCCAAACAAGTTGGGAAAGGTTGTCAGCCGCATCGCGGGGGCTATAGCCCACCTCGTAAATAGCTTCTTCGAAGTTAGTACCCGATGTACCAAAACCTGGGAAGTAACTGGCGCTGTCCCAGCCCATATCGTAAATTGCATATTGATCAGATAAATCCGAATCAGCCACAACCACTTCTTTCAAAGCGGCGAGCACATCCGATTTTTTAACTTGTTCGTCAACAACGGGAATCCCCAATTTACGCAACTCGGCGATCAATACTTTTTTAGATTTCATTTCATTATCCTTTATAATTGCGGCCTAATAATTCGTCTTCCTTGTAGCCTATACGTAAACATCAAGGGACACAGCTGAAGGGTCGGCTGGTTCCGAAACCGAGGAAATTTCAAAATACACGGTGCCGGAGCAAATTTGATAGGCTAACCTAGCGTAATCACTGCCCCTTACTGGATATAACTTGCCTTTGTTTTTCATGTGTTCGCAAGAGTGGTCATCTAAATTATCCACTTTCCCGCAAATCGAACAAAGGAAAGCTGCCACGGTAGCGCCCATCGAATAACCGGTGCGCTTTTTTTCCAGAATGCTCTTAACCAAATTGGCGTCCTTGGAACGATCCCAAAGAGTCACTGCATTGATTTTCCAAATATCGTAACGCGGCACATATTGAACATTGGAATCCGCAATGACGCCCTTGGCTTTGGTGGGGTCATTATTTTGGTGATCAATATGACAACATTTTTTATTAAATGTTTGATAAATCATGCAACCATAAATCGGACAAAAATACGAAATTTCTTCTAATTGAAACCCTTGTAGATTCCGGTTCGGAATATTTGCCGTCACGATTGGCAGTGAAACCAAAATGTAATCTTCTGGGTTGGGGGAAATATGGTACGAC
>Ga0163154_10002113_pt1 | contig 29524 bp, 25 predicted proteins | sample OliLakLV19MP9P1_FD_148649 | JGI IMG/M metagenome (GOLD analysis project Ga0163154, IMG submission 148649) | Freshwater microbial mat bacterial communities from Lake Vanda, McMurdo Dry Valleys, Antarctica - Oligotrophic Lake LV.19.MP9.P1 | ecosystem: Environmental > Aquatic > Freshwater > Lake >... | reverse complement strand
ATTGAGCAGGGTCGACTTGCCAGCGCCGGATTCCCCCCGGATGGATACGCTTTCCCCGGCAGCGACACAAAGATCCACGCCCGAAAGGACCTCGATCCGGCGGTCCCCGCTAAGATAGCTCTTGCGCAGGCCCACCGCCCGCAGCACGGGTTCGGCATCGTTATTCATTGCGAAACGCCTCCACCGGTTTCAGACGCGCCGCACGCCAGGCTGGAATCAGCCCAGCCAGAAGTGAAATCATCAGCGTGAGCGCCACGATGAGCATGATGTCACTCAGGACCGTGTGCGCGGGAAGATTGCTGAATTGGTAAAACCGCCTCAAGGCCTCTTCCCGCTGCGTCACCCGGGCGATCGCGAGGACAACGTCATTTCGCACCGCCAGCGCACCGAAGCCGAGCGCAAGGCCGACCAGGGTGCCAAAAAAACCGATCAGGATGCCCTGGACACAAAAACACGCCGCAACCCCACTTGCCCGCGCACCGAGTGCGCCGAGCAGACCGATTTCCCGCGTCTTCCGCACCACCGAGATCAAGAGCGAACTCATGACCGAAAATGCAGCCACGATGACGATGAACAGCAGGAGGAAAAAAATCATCCCCTTCTCGAGGTTCAAGACCCAGAGAAACTCCTCAAAGCTGTCCATCCAGGAAAACGCCTGCACGCCCGGAGGCAGGGCCGCCGCATTCAATCGAGCCGCCAACTCATCTTCCATGATGCCTGATTTCGCCCGGACATTGATTCCGTGAACCGAACCACCCAGTCCGTATAAGTCCTGCGCCAGTCGGAGGGTGCAATAAAGCATGCTGCTGTCCAATTGCTGGTGGCCAATCTCGAGAATGCCGACAATCCGCACCTCCCGGGGGAGGAACAGTTCGTCGCTCCGCAACCGCTCGATCATCAGCGGTGAATAGACCTCCAAGGTGTTTCCCACGGTCACCCCAAGGGTTCGCGCCAATTCCGAGCTGAGCACGACTGAGTCGTCATCCAAGTCGTCAAAGGATCCAAGTCGGAGATAGTGGTCCAGATTCACCACGCGTCCCACCGTCGCGAGGTCCAGACCGCGCATCGCCGGATAGGCCGGTCGCCCCGAATGCACGATCATCAACACGCCCGAGGCGTAGGGCGTGGCCGCCTCCACCCCGGGCACGCGTTCAATCTGCTCAACCAGCTTGTCCGCGTCGGAAATCAGTCCCTGCGACTTGACCTGCACTTCTCCTTCCGTCTCCACGATCATCCTCCGGATCTCGTAGCCAAACCCACCCATCACGCTGGTCACGACAACCAGCAGACCCACGCCCAGTGCAACTCCGAGAACCGAGATGGCGGTGAAAAACGGGAATTTCCGCCCGGAAGGGAAAAGCTGTTTAAGCGCGAGGTAGAAGTACCAAGGCATGGATGCGGGCGGCGTCAGTCCGTCAAGGCGCGGCCGCCGAGCGCAGTTGCGGAAAGAGGATCACATCCCGAATGCTCTCGGCTCCGGTGAGCAGAATGCAAAGACGGTCAATTCCAATGCCCATGCCTCCCGCCGGAGGCATGCCGTGCTCAAGGGCAAAGAGAAAGTCCTGATCCACAGTCTGCTGTTCGCCACCCGCCTGCGCCTCGAACATTCGTCGCTGTTCGATGGGATCGTTCTGCTCACTGTAGGCAGGCGCGATTTCCATGCCGCCAATCGTGAGCTCAAAGACATCGAGCACGGAAGGATCATCGCGATTGAGCTTGGCCAACGGACAAAGCTCCTTGGGCAGATGCGTGACAAACGTGGGCTGGATCAGCGTCGGTTCGATCCGCTTGGAGAAGATTTCGTTCGTGACCTCGAAGTCCTCCCACGACGGATCGACCTTCAGCCCCAACGCCTCGGCCGCGGCAACTTTCTCCTCCTTGCTCCTAGCAAACCATCCGGCGTCATCCGTCGTTTCGACGATCAGCTGCTTGTACGGAACCTCCCGCCAGTCGCCTGCAAACTCGATCTCTTGGCCGCTCGCAGCATGCCGGATCCGAGTCGTGCCCAGGATCTCCTGGCACAGCGACTGGAGAAGCGCCCTGACCAGGGTCATCATGCCTCGGAAGTTGCTGTAAGCTTGGTACACCTCAAGCATGGTGAACTCAGGGTTGTGGCGGCGCGAGACGCCTTCGTTGCGAAAATTGCGGCCAATCTCAAATACCCGGTCAATCCCACCGATCAGCAGCCGCTTGAGATAGAGCTCCAGCGAGATGCGAAGTACAAAATCCATTCCCAACGCGTTGTGATGCGTCGTGAACGGTCGTGCGGCGGCACCACCCGCCACGGATTGCAGCACCGGAGTCTCGACTTCGATAAACTGACGCTCTTCCAGAAAGCGCCGAATGTGGGAAACCACCCGGGATCTCAGCAGCAACCGCGTCCGGGACTCCTGATTGACGATCAAGTCGAGGTAACGTTGACGATAGACCTGCTCGGGATCACTCAGACCATGCCACTTTTCAGGCAGCGGACGAAGTGACTTGGCCAACAAGACGAAACGCTCAACGCGAACCGTAATCTCACCGGTCTTGGTCTTAAAGAGGGTGCCTTCAGCCCCGATAATGTCGCCGAGGTCGAGTTTCTTGAACGCCGCGTAGGAGTCGTCACCCACGACATCCTTCTTTAGGTAGAGCTGCAACGGGCCTGTTGGTTCACCTCCCTGTTGGTCGAAGATCTTGACAAACTGGCTCTTACCCATGTCCCGGATAACGACCAAACGGCCTGCGACTGCCACCCGGACGGTATTCTCCTCACCTTCGATGTAAGCGCGACGCGCGTCCGCCGAAAGGTGAGAAGGCGCGAACTCGGCCCGGAACGGATCGGCGCCGTTCGCACGAAGTTCGGCGAGCTTGGCCAGCCGCACCGCATGCTGGTCATGGGAGATATCAACCGGTTGGTCGCTCATGGTGAATCCGCCAACATGGGTCACGAGCTCCCCGCGGGCAATTGGAATCTCCCGGAGCTTGCCTGCGCGAAGACTCCGCATCACGATCACGCCCATGCCCGACCTCCTCGCCATGCTGATGATCAGCGCGTGCTTGGGTGCTCTCATCGGCCTCATCAGGCAATGGAACGAACAGACGGCGGCTCCCGCTGCAACCGATGACTTCGGAGGGGTCCGGACCTACACCCTCTGGGCCCTCATCGGCTGCGTATCGGCCTACGCCAGCAGGGAACATACGCCGCTGGTTCTTCCCGTCGTGATCGTCGTCCTCGGCGCTCAACAGGTCTTCTTCCGCGCGCATGGACCAGTCGCGGCGAATACCCGCTTTGCCTCGTTTCTCATCACGGTTCTGGTCGGCGCACTCGTAGCTTGGGAACAACGCCAGGCCGCCGTGCTCGTGGCCGCGGTCACCATCGTGATCGTGGCCCTCAAGGAAACGCTGCACGACTGGACGCGGCGGTTCACCCCCCAGGACATCCGCGCAACCCTGCAGTTTGTCGCCATCACCGGAGTCATCCTGCCGCTGGTCCCCAATCGCACCTTTGGTCCTTACGCCGCCTTCAATCCCTTCTCCACATGGTTGATGGTCATCCTGATCTCCGGAATGGGATTCATCGGCTACATCGCGATGCGTCTCTTCGGAGCTCGAGCCGGCATCCTCCTGACGAGCTTTCTGGGAGGTCTGGCCTCAAGCACCGCCACGACCTTGGAGTTCAGCCGCAGAAGCCGAGATCAGCCCGAGTTATCCACCCACTACGCGTTCGCCGTGGTCGTCGCCTGCACCGTGATGCTCCCACGCGTGATTTTCGCCGTCGCAATCGTCGCGCCGGATCTCGCTCGGCCGCTCGCCCCATACCTCGGAGCCATGTCCGTACCGGCCCTCGGGTACATACTTTGGTGGTGGTTGGGCCGAGCATCCCGCGTCGCCGTGCCCGGTTCGCTCAGCCTGGGCAATCCGCTCAACCTCTTCACCTCGGTCAAGTTTGCCCTGCTCTATGCCGCGGTCGCTTTTCTGGTGAAGGTCGCGACCACGCTCCAGTGGAGCTCCGGTCTGCTGCCTCTGAGTTTCTTTTCCGGACTCACAGACATGGACGCGATCGCCCTTTCCATGGCGAACAGCAGCAGTGCCGGCGACGTCAGTCTTCGCGTGGCCACCCAGGCTGTGGTCCTGGGCGCGGTCGCGAATTCACTGATGAAGGCTGGGCTCGCGATCGGGCTGGGATCCGCGTCATTGCGCCGGCACGTCGCGATCGTCCTGGGACTGACCGCTTTGACGGGAGCGATCGCCTGTTGGATGCTCCGATAGCCGAACGCCCCCTTCAGCCCGCAAGCCCGGGCGTACAGGCGCTCAGATAGCGTGGGCAGTCAAATACGCCCGAACCGCTTCAGTCCGCGCCGGCAACCGGTGCTTCACCAAAGGCCGCGATCTGAGCGCCTCAAGACTCGGATGCGTCGGCTCGAACCCGAGCACCGCGCGCATGGTTTCCGGAAACTTCGCCGGGCTCGCCGTGGCCAGCACAACACTCGGACGCTCCTTGGACAGATCCTTGAATCCACAGGCGGTGTGCGGGTCCGCGACATAGCCCCACTTCCGGTAGACTTCGCCGATGAGCGCCGTGATCTCCTCATCCGTGCTTCGCGACGCGGAAAACGTGCTGCGCACGAAATCGGCAAACACGTGACGGCCCGTCGACCGGAACGACTGCATCACCTCGCGCACCCGCGAGGCGTTCTCCCCCACGTGATAATAGAGAAAACGCTCAAAGTTGGACGCGACCTGAATGTCCATCGACGGCGCCAGACTGGGGGCAACGTCCCCGACCCGATACTCGCCCGTCGTGAAGAGACGATGGAGGATGTCATTCCGGTTGGTGGCCACGCGGAAACCGCGAATCGGCACTCCCATACGCTGCAGCATCCAACCCGCCAGCACATTGCCAAAATTGCCCGTCGGCACAACAAAGTCTGTCTCGGAACGGATACCGGAGGGAAGCCGCAACCAAGCATACAGGTAGTACACGCACTGAGCGAGCACCCGGGCGAGGTTGATGGAGTTGACCGCCGAGAGCCGATGCTCAAGGCGGAACGCCTGATCACCAAACAACTCCTTCACGATCGCCTGGGCGTCGTCGAACGTGCCATCGATCGCGATCGCGTGCACATTGTCCGCGCCGGTGCAGGCCATCTGGCGCTCCTGCAAAAGGGAGGTGCGGCCTTCCGGATAGAGGATGAAGATCGCAGTTCCCGGTTTTCCCAGCAGTCCATGAATTGCCGCCGATCCGGTGTCGCCCGAGGTCGCCCCGAGCACATTGATTCGCTCGCCGCGTTGCTGACACTGGTACTCGTACAGATTACCCAACAGTTGGAGCGCAAAGTCCTTGAACGCCAGGGTCGGCCCATGGAACAGCTCGAGGACGGAAAGGTCGTCCTGGAGGCGAACCAAGGGAGCGATCTCCGGGTGCGTGAAGGTCGCATAACTGCGATCAATCAGCGACCGCAGCGTCGGTTCCGGCAGATCTGTGGCGAAGCGTCGCAGGAACTCGAAGCAAAGCGCTGGATACCCAAGGGGGGCGAGTCGCACCAGTTCCGATGCGGAAAACTGCGGAAGCGACTCCGGCAGGAACAACCCGCCGTCGGGGGCCAGACCCGTCGCCACCGCATCGCTGAAGCCCAGCGAAGGGGTCTGGCCACGCGTGGAAATGAAGCGCATGCTCACGGCTCCGGAAAGGGAAACGGTGTCCGCCCCCCTACTCCCGGCAGATATCAGAGTTGATCGAGGTGGAACGCCGCGTGCGCGACGCGGGCGGCTTCGTCAGCCCGGTCCTGGTCGATCACAACCGAAATCTTGATCTCGGACGTGCTGATCAACTCGATGTTGATGTTCGCCTCGGCGAGCGCCTGGAAAAGGGATGCAGCCACACCACTGTGGGTCCTCATCCCAACCCCCACGACCGAAAGCTTGGCGATATGCTCATGAATCGCCACCTGTCCGCCCCCGATTTCAACGAGCACGGGCTCGAGCGCCTTCTGCGCCTTGACCGTGTCTGTCTGCGGCACGGTGAAAGTCAGGTTGGCGACTCCATGACGCCCGACGTTTTGCACGATCATGTCGACGAGAACATTGGCGTCGGCCAAGGCCCGGAAGACCCTCGCGGCGGAACCCGGCTTGTCGAGGATGTTGCTGACGATGACCTTGGCCTGGTCCTTGTCCACGGCCACGCCGCGCACGACGACCTTTTCCATGTAAGCGACTTCTTCTTTCACGATAGTTCCTGGGTTGTGGTTAAAGGAGGAGCGGACTTCAAAGACGACACCGTACTTTTTGGCAAACTCGACGCTTCGCGACTGCATGACCTTGCTGCCGCTGGAGGCAAGTTCGAGCATCTCGTCGTACGAAATTTCATTCAACTTCCGTGCGTTCTTCACCACGCGGGGATCAGCGGTGTACACCCCATCAACGTCCGTATAGATTTCGCACCTGTCGGCTTTGACGGCCGCGGCCAAGGCAATCGCGGTGAGATCGGAACCGCCACGACCGAGGGTGGTGATCTGCCCCTCGTCATTGATTCCCTGAAAACCGGCAACGATCACCACGCGACCCGCCCTGAGATCCTTCTCCACGGGCTGAGCGTTGATCATTTTGATCTTTGCCTTGGTATGCACGGCGTCCGTAAAAATTCCCGCCTGTGCCCCCGTGTAGCTGATCGCATCGACGCCAACGCCATGCAGGGCCATCGCGGTCAGGGCGATGGTCTCCTGTTCGCCGATCGCCAGCAGCTGATCGAGCTCGCGATCCGACGGCTGGGGGCACAGCGCTTTGGCGCGCGCAATCAGTTCGTTGGTCACACCCGCCCGGGCGGAAACGACGATCACCAGTTCGTTGCCTTCATCGCGCACCGCCTTGATGCGCTCGGCGACCTTTCTGATACGTTCGACGTCACCCACAGAGGTGCCGCCATATTTCTGAACTATACGAGCCATGGGTTGGGAGGAGTTGGAATCGGGGAACAAAAGTACCGGGGACACACGGCCACCGGATTCTCGGGGACGAAGACTAGTCGGAAAAATCTCCGATGCGAAGGAGCAGTGGTTTCTCCACGACACTCTTCAATCGGCCGAGCGCCGTCAGGGTCGCGCGCATGGCCTTCTCATCGCTTTCGTGGGTGGTGAGGATCAGTGAAGCCGCCTCCGGTCGCTCGGCCGCGGTCTGGATGACGCTCGCAATACTCACGCCATTCCGGGCCATGACCGTGGCAATCTGCGCAAGGACCCCGGGACGATCCTTCACTGTGGTCCGCACATAGTAGCGACTGCGAATGCGCTCGAGAGGGGCAATCCGCAGCGCCTGCACCGGGGCTGAGAGCAACTCGGCGATTCCGCCAATCGTCGCGACGGGAGTGATGTCCCGACCAGTGGTCAGAAGGACAATCGCGTCTGCAATGTCGCTGATCACCGCACTCGCGGTGGCATCCTGTCCGGCTCCGCGCCCGATGTAGGTGGTCGTCCCGACCACATCGCCCACCACAGCGATGCCGTTGAATACGCCGTTGACGTTCGCCAGCACGCGGTCCTTGGGCACCAGCGTGGGGTGAACCCGAACAAAGAGTTCGTTTCGCTCGAAATCCCGCGTGATGATCGCCAGAAGTTTGATCCCGTAGCCAAGTGTGGCGGCATGTTTCAGATCGGCTTGGGTGATCTGGGTGATGCCATCGACGATCATCTGCGGAGGCTTCACCCAGACGCCATGGGCGAGGTAAGCGAGAATCGAGGCCTTGTGCGCGGTATCCCAACCACCCACGTCGAGCGACTCATCCGCTTCGGCATAACCGAGCCGCTTCGCATCCGCGAGGATCTCCGAGTACCCCGCCCCCTCCGCACCCATGCGCGTCAGGATGTAATTGCAGGTCCCGTTGAGAATTCCGTAGATCAGCTTGAAACGATTCGCGACCAATCCCTCACGCAAGGCTTTGATGATCGGAATGCCACCCGCCACCGAGGCCTCGAAAAAGAAGCGTCCGCCTCCTTTGCGGGCCGCGGCAAAAACCGCCGCCCCGCTCTCACACAGCAGCGCCTTGTTGGCCGAAACCACGATCTTCCCATGGGCAAGAGCAGCGAGAGTCACCTCTTTGGCCACTCCCGTGCCGCCCATCAACTCACACACAATGTCGATCGACGGATCGGTCGCGATCGAGAGTGGATCCGAAACGAGTTTTGTCGCTGGGACATTGACCGGCCTCACCTTACCCGGATCGCGGACCGCCGCCTTGGCCAGTTCGATCTTCACACCCAAGCGTGCCTCTAGCGTCGATCGGTTGGCCGAGAGGTGTTTCCACACACCCTGACCGACAGTGCCGAGACCACAGAGACCGATGCGGATGGTGCGAGAGGACATAGGATCAAAAAGGATGTTCGAACGACGCGTTTCGATTCAGTCTCAGCGTTCAGGGGGCGCTGGTTTGGATTTCGCAAATTTGCTCTCCGTCCCGCTGATCAAACGGGCCAGATTGCTCCGGTGCATGATGACGACGAACAGTGCAATCGCGGCCGAGATCCCCAGAAGTGCGGGCGGCGCGCGAAAAAGGTAAGCGATCCCGGGCAAGGTCAGCGCCGCGACAATTGACGCCAGCGAAACATAACGCGTCGAGAAGAAGATCAGCGCCCAAACCGCCGCCGCGGCCAGCAGCCCCAAGGGGAGCAGCACCGCAAAACCACCCACCGTTGTGGCCACCCCTTTGCCACCCTTGAAGTGGGTGAAGCAGGAAAAGCTGTGGCCGAGGAGCGCGCCGATCAGTCCCGCGATCGCACTCGGCAATGGGTGTGCCGTCAACCCCTGCGTCCAGCCCAGGTGAGCCGCAAGCAAGGGAAGTCCGGCCGCAAGCGCGCCCTTGGCCGCATCGAGTCCGAACACAAGATTTCCCGGTCCTTTTCCCAGAACCCGGCGAACATTGGTCGCACCGGGGTTGCCGCTGCCCTGCTGAAAGATGTTCACCCCATGGGCACGGGCCACGAGGTAGCCGAATGGCAAAGCCCCGAGGATGTATCCGAACAGTCCGGAGCTCAGCAGGGGAAACAACATGGCTTCAGGGTCTCTTCCGCTCAGAGCTCCACGTACTTCGCGAGCACGATGTTGGGATTGCCCTTCAATTCCCGACGGACCCCATCACTCGGTTCACTGTCGAGGTTGATCACCATCAACGCTGTAAGGCCCGGCGCCTGTCGGCTGAGCGACATGTTGGCGATGTTCACCCCATCCTTCCCCAAGAGGGTGCCAATATATCCAATCATTCCCGGCTGATCTTTGTTCTCAATGATCAGAAGCTTTCCAGCCGCCTCCACTTCGACTTCCCGGTGATTCAGCGTGACGATCCGAGGTTTCGAGGCCTTGGAGAACAAAGTCCCGGTCGCACATCTCGTCGAGCCATCGGCGGCGATCGCCTCAACCGCGAGCAATTCCGTGTAGTCGCTGTGTTCGGTCGACTTGACGACCTCGCACTTTACTCCGAGCCGTTCAAGCACGACGGGGGCGTTGACGAAGTTGACGCTGTCACCGCTGATTCGACGAAGGTAGCCGCGCTGAATCGCGCGGGTGATCGAGTTGGTGTCAAGATCGAGCAATTTGCCCCAATAGGTGATGCGGAGTTCTGCAACCTGAGCCGGAGCGATCTGCTGCACCAAGGTGCCGAGCTTCGCGCCGAGATCGAGATAGGGTCCAAGTACCTTGATCGCCGCGGCATCAATGGAAGGCATATTGACCGCATTCCGAATCACGCCGCCTCGCAGAACATCGGTGATTTGTTCAGCGATCTCGATTCCGACCGACTCCTGCGCCTCAGCCGTGGAAGCACCCAAGTGAGGCGTCAGGACAACGTTCGGCAGCTGACGGAGTTCACTGTCCTTCGCCAGCGGTTCGTCCTCAAAAACATCGAGCCCGGCCGCAGCCACCTTACCTGATTTGAGTGCACCAACCAGAGCGCTTTCCTTGATGATTCCTCCGCGCGCACAATTGAAAATTCTCAGCCCCTTCTTGGATTTCTCGAACGCTGCCTCATCGATCATGTAGTGCGTATCCTCAGTCAAAGGCATGTGCACGGTGATGTAGTCCGACTGGGCCAGCAATTCGTCGAGTGTAGCCGGCTCAACTTGCATTGCCTTGGCCCGGCTGGGAGCGAGGTAAGGATCAAAGGCGAGCACCCGCATGCCAAACGCCTGCGCCCTTTTGGCGACTTCGCCACCGATTCGCCCGAGCCCGACAATCCCCAGGGTCTTCTTGTACAGCTCGATGCCATTATAGCTTTTCCGATCCCAATGCCCCGCCCTCATCGACGCGGCGGCCTGCGCCACAGGACGTGCACCACAGAGAAGGTGCGTAAACGTCAGCTCGGCGGTCGCGATCGTATTGCCCGAGGGCGTGTTCATCACGATGACCCCGCGCTCCGTGGCTGCGTCAACGTCCACGTTGTCAACTCCGACACCAGCCCGCCCGATGACCTTCAGCAAGGGAGCTGCGGAAATCACCTCCGCGGTGATTTTCGTCTCGGAACGCACCGCGATCGCATGCACGTCCTTGACCAATTCCATCATCTTTTCCTGCGAGGAGCCATACGCCTCCACCACTTCGAAGCCTGGCTGCTCTCGGAGGAAGGCGACTCCTTTGGGTGAGATCTTATCGGCGACGAGGATTTTCATACAGGCAAAAGTCGATAAACGAAAGGTTTCGAACCCGCGACTAGCAAGGAAAACGTTCATGCGTGCGCCCTGGAGCCCTCCGAGTTGACGATGCCGAAATGATTCATCGGGCACGACCCCTAGAAATGCAATCAGATGACGCGAAACGCTCGCCTCCCGTTTATCTCAGCCCGAGCTCGCCAGCGGGAAAAACCACTTCAACCCTCAATTCCATGATCGATCAACGGCTCGCCCGGCAAATCCAGTTCATTGTCGAAGTCGACAAACTCAAGGACGTCTTCCGACAGACGGTTTTGATCCACAGCGGCAGAAGCGAGAACGATGCCGAACACTCCTGGCATCTCTGTCTCTTGGTCATCGTGCTGGCGGAACATGCCAACCTGCCGACGCTCGACATCCTCCGCGTGCTGAAAATGTTAATCCTTCACGATCTGGTCGAAATCGATGCTGGAGACACATTTGCCTATGACACGGCACGGATGGCTGACCAACATGAAAGAGAAGCCAAGGCGGCTGATCGAGTCTTCGGTTTGCTTCCGCCGGATCAAACCGCCGACTTCCGCGCTCTCTGGGACGAATTTGAGGCCAAAGCCACCCCAGAAGCCCGTTTCGCCACCGCCGTCGATCGATTCCAACCCATGCTTCTCAATGTCAAAACGGCAGGATCCGCCTGGAAGCGTCATGGGATCACCCACGATCGTGTAGTAGCTCGTAACCAACATATTGCCGAAGGATCAACCGCTCTTTGGGAGTACGCCGCGAACATGATCGCCGAAGCGGTCCAGGCCGGGAATCTGGCGCCGGGAAAAAAGGACGAAACCGGGACCGAACGGAGCTGAGGGATTCAAGCCCCAAGGGTTCCCAGAGCTCAGGTCACGGAACTCTCTGAGAGACCTGTCCCTTTCAGACTGCTTTCAGCTGAGATCCCGGATGCTGCCAAACTCCGGATCAAACAATCTCCGGTAGGTTCGGACAATCATCCCGTCGGTGAGCCCCGCCAGCCAATCGCAGATCTGGCGCGCTTTATCCCCTGGTTCCGCCGCTGCCTCAATCAGACGGCCGACGCGTGGCGGAAGGATGTGGATCACGCGTGCACCGCGATCCACGTAGTTGCGCCATGCCGAATCCCACAGATCAAACAGGACGCGTCTCGCTTTGTGCTCCATTTGCTGGAGCTGGGGGCTCTCAAAAATGATGTCGTTGGCCAGTTGCTTGTAGAAAGCGGCCTCCTTTTCCGCGGCGGCACCCACCACGAGCTCAAATCGGTAACGCTGGGTTTGCGGCGACATGAACGTAGTCCGGCGTCGAAGACGACAGGCGGTGATGCACCCGCCGATTTTTTGCGCGAAGACCGACTCCAGGCGGTCCGCCCGGATCCCGGCAATCAGCGCGTCCAGCCACACCTGGCGTTCAGCATCAATTCCCACGCCCGCGGCCCACCGCTCGATCCGGTCCACGGTGAGAAACCCCGCCTTCACCCCGTCCACCACGTCGTTGAGCGAGTACGCGACATCATCCGCCCAATCCATGATCTGGCACTCCACGCTCTTCAACGTATTCAGTTTCTCGCCACGATGCCATTCCTCGGGCACGGTCGTCCCCCCGAAGACAAAGGACCGGTACCGTTCCTGCGGATCGTACAGAAAGTGATTTCCTGGCGGCGTCGGAAACTCGCGGAAGAGTTTCTTGTACTTGAGCACGCCGTCCATGAGTGCCCGGGTCGGTTGCATGCCCCGGACACCCGTTTCCTCCTGGTAAAGCGTTTCGGTCAGGAGGTGCAGGGTTTGCGCGTTGCCTTCGAATCCGCCCCAGCGGGCCATCAACTCCTGCAGGGTCCGTTCACCCGAGTGACCAAAGGGTGGATGCCCGAGGTCGTGCGCCAGGCAGATGGCCTCGACCAGATCCGGATCGATGAAAAAGTCAGCCTCCAGCGGTTCCCCGAGCCAGCGCAGGTAGTTGCAAATCGAGCGGCCGATTTGCGCCACCTCCATGGAATGGGTCAGGCGGGTACGGTAAAAATCATACTCGCCGGAGAGAAAAACCTGCGTCTTCGACTGCAGCTTGCGAAACGCATGCGCGTGAATGATGCGATCCCGATCGATCTGAAAGAGCGTGCGGTAATCGGGTTTCCGATCCGCTCCCCAGGTGGCGACATCAAAATCAGTGTAAAAACGGTTGTGCATCCAGCCACGTCGAATACGCGTGAGGATTCAGAGCACGCCGCCAACCCAAGGATGGCAATTCCATAGATGAAGGACACCTCGAAGCGACTCCTGGAACCGAAAGGCAACCTCACCCCTGACCGCGCCGCCTTGAGTCCGACCTCCTTGAGTGGATTGTCGGCGAATCGATGCTCCAACGGAATAATTTCCTCGGCACCCGGCGCTCTGATTCCTTTTCTGGAGGGTCTCAACCATGCATACCCCGATCGACATCCAACTGATTGGAACTGAGGTCGCCATTCGCTGGAGCGACGGAGCGGAAACCTACTTTGCCGCCGACCGCCTCCGCGGTGCTTCTCCCAGCGCCGAAACCCAAGGCGAGCGCGACATCTTCGGGAACAAGTACGGCGGCAACGGCCCCAAGCGCTTCGAAGGCGTCACCGTCCTCGGTTGGGAAAAAATCGGAAATTACGCGATCCGTTTCGATTTCAGCGACGGCCATCGCACAGGGCTCTACAGTTACGACTACCTGCGTGAGTTGGCCTCACGCGACTCCTAGCGCCACCACCGCCACACCCCTCACCGCACCGCATCCCTTTCGACCCTCCTTCCATGAGCTTCCCGTCCCGAACGACCACTTCAGAAATTGAACTGGGCACCACGTTCCAGCCCAAGTTTGGAGCCGATGGACTGATTCCATGCATCACTCAAGATCTCGCCACCGGGGAGGTCCTGATGTTCGCATTCATGAACGCGGAATCGCTCGCGCACGCTCTCCGCACCCGGAAGGCGACGTACTGGAGTCGCTCGCGAAACAAACTTTGGGTCAAGGGTGAGGAATCCGGCAACGTTCAATCGGTCCGGGAAATCCGCACGGACTGCGATCAGGATGTGATCCTGATCAAAGTGGAACAAACCGGATCGGCAAACGCGTCCTGCCATAACGGTTACAAGAGTTGTTTCTACCGGCGGCTTTCTGATCTCGATGCCGCCGCGGCTGGCACCGCCTTTCCGCTGGAGTACACCGCGGAACGGCTCTTCGACCCGGCGACGGTCTACAAGAAGAAGCCGTAGCGCGTCGCACCGTTGCCGATCAGACCGCGGCTGATCGCGCTCGCGGGCTGATTGGCCGGGCACACCGCCCGAAACGTGGCACCCCCACCCGCGATCTCCCACTCAGACCGTGCTGCCCGGCGCCAGCCCGCGCTCGCTCGTCGCCGCGAACTCAAGAATCCGCCGGAATTCCTCCGTCCCCGCGGATGGGTGCTGCGCCAGTCTTTCCATCGCCTGGCTGCGATTCAGTCCCTCGCGGAACATGATCCGATAGACTTGTTTGACCCGCTCCATCTGCTCGGGAGTGTATCCTTTCCGCTCCAACCCCACCTTGTTCATCGAACGGATCACCGCCGGTTGTCCATCGGCGATGAAAAATGGCGCCACGTCCTGCACCACTTTGGCGAACGCGCTGACCATCGCATACGCTCCAATCCGGCAGAATTGGTGAACCCCGGCGGCGCCCCCCACCGTCACATGGTCCTCAACCGTCACATGGCCCGCCAGCATGATCAGGTTGCTCATCACAATGTGACTGCCAAGGACGCAGTCGTGCGCCACGTGGCAGTAGGCGAGGATCGTGTTGTCGTCGCCGATCACCGTCAGGTTTCCATCCGCGGTCGCCGCATGCACCGTGACATACTCGCGGAAAACGTTGCGCGAACCGATCCGCACGCCCGGACGTCCACCCTTGAACTTCAAGTCCTGGGTTTTCGCGCCGAGATTGGCGTACGGAAAGACCTCGCAGTCCGGCCCCAGCTCCGTCCAACCCTCGACCGAACTGTGATGGTGCAACCGCGTACGATCGCCCAGCGAAACGCCCGCACCGACATAAACAAAGGGACCAATCTCGACATCGGCGCCAAGACGTGCCGACGGATCGACCACCGCACTTGGATGGATATTCAGGGCCATTGTCTAGGTGACGTCTGCTTCGTCCACGATGGCAAACATCAACTCCGCCGATGACACCACGACGCCATCCACCGTGCAGACGACCTCGGCGGACGCCAGCTTGTTGCCTCGGGTCTTGGTCAGTTTCGCTGAGACCACCAAGCGGTCGCCCGGCCTCACCGGCTTGCGGAATTTGACCTTGTCCGCGCTCATAAAGAGGGAGGTCTTCCCCTCGACCGAACCCCGCCGGAGCATGAGCACACCCGCAGCCTGGGCCATGCACTCCAGCTGCAATACCCCGGGCATGACCGGGTTGCCGGGGAAGTGGCCCTGGAAATAGGGTTCGTTGATCGTCACATTCTTGATCGCGGTGAGCTCATCCTCGCCCTTGAACTCGGTGATCCGGTCAATCATCAAAAACGGATAGCGGTGCGGGAGAGTCTCAAGCACCCGTCGGATATCCAGTGAAGTCTCGTGGGAGAGAACCATCGATTTGGGCTCCGCCGCGGACTTTTTCTTTGCCCCGCCCTTGGCCGACTCCTGCCTGCGATCAAAGAGGGCGCGGGTGATTTCGGCGTTGAGCTGATGCCCCGGACAAGTGGCGACGATGTGCGCCTTGAGGGGGACCCCGAGGAGGACGATGTCGCCCACAATATCGAGGATCTTGTGACGGACAAACTCGTCTTTGAATCGAAGCGGCTCCTTCGAGAGGATATTGCCGCCTTTGATGACAATGGCGGCGTCGAGACTTCCACCGCGGATCTTGCCCAGCTTGAGCAGCTCCTCGATGTCCTCATAAATCGTAAAAGTGCGCGCCGCGGCCAGTTGGCTGATGTAGGTTTCCGGGTCAATCGTGATCGACAGATGCTGCGTGTGATAACCGCGGTCGTCGGTGGAGGTGCAGGTGATCTTCAGGCCGTCGTAGGGAAGCGCGATGATCGAGCGATTTCCTTTCATCACCGACACCGGCGCATCCAGCTCGTAATAGATCCGGTCCTTGTCCTGTTCCACCGGTTCACCTTCGAGAATCATATTCACGAAGGGTCGGGCGGAACCGTCCATGATCGGTGGTTCTGACGAATCCATCTCGATCAGGATATTATCAATCCCGCAGCCATGCAGCGCACTGAGCACATGCTCGACCAGATGAACCTTGGCGTGTCCTTCCTGAACGGTGGTGTTCCTAACGAGGTCGCCCACAAGCTCGATCCGTGGCTTGATCTCCGGCTGACCGTTGAGATCCATCCGCTTAAAGACCAATCCGTGATTGGCCGCCGCTGGTTTAAAGGTCAGGTGAACCGGATTTCCCGTATGCAGACCGATCCCTTTGATGGAGACGGCGCGCGCCAGCGTGCGTTGTTTCATATCAGAAAATCCTCAGCAGTGTCGGAAGTCGGCTGCAAAGGGCAAGCGCGGAGGCAAGTGAAGCCGAGGACGTTCAGCAAGGGCGGTTTTCGCGGATCCTCGACGAGAAAACCGCCAACCTGCCGGCACCTCAATCTCGGGCCCGCTTAGGCATGGGAAATTTGGGCACCGGTCGTCCTCGTGGTCGAATTCTTGACACCCACGGTTCTCATTTGTTAATCCATCAACCTTTAGCACCTCGTTCACGCCCATCCTCGTCCAACTTACCATGCCCGCAGCCAACGACATCCGTAAAGGCCAAGTCATCAGATTCAACGGCGAGCCCCATCTCGTGATGGAAACCCAGCACCGCACTCCAGGAAATCTTCGGGCGTTCGTGCAAATCAAGATGCGTAATCTTCGCTACGGCAAGGCCCTCGACCAGCGGTTCGCGTCCACCGAGTCGATCGAGGTGCTCCCGACGGATCGCCGGACGCTCGAATTCAGCTATGCGGACCGGGGCCAATTTGCCTTCATCGATCCGGAGACCTTTGACCAGATCGAGCTGACCGAGGGCACCCTCGGCGACGTAAAAAACTACCTCACGCCAGGCGGCAAGGTCGACGTTCTCTTCGTCGATGAGAAGGCCCTTTCGGTTGATCTGCCTTCCACGGTGACCCTGAAGGTGGTCGAAAGCGCCGATGGCGTGAAAGGCGACACGGCCAGCAACGTCCAAAAGCCGGCCAAGCTCGAGACCGGCCTGGTGATTCAGGTCCCTCTTTTCATCAAGGAAGGGGAGCTTCTCCGGGTCAGCACGGTCGACGGCACTTACTTGGGCCGAGCCTGACGTTTCCCGATCAAATCCGGTCCCGTGTGCCCGCGAGATAAATCGCGGGTTTTTTGTGACCCGCCGCGCAGGGTGTCATCCACGACATAAAAAAGGCCGCCCCCTTTCGGGACGGCCTTTAAAGCGAGAAAAGGCGACGTACTGACGTCCGTCGGGACTCAGGCGACGCGTTCCACCACCAGAGGGGGAGGTGTCGGGCGCTTCGGAGCCAGACGGTAGGCGTCCTTGAAGTAATTCAGCGCCTGCTCGAGTTTGGATTCGTCGTTGTAATGAATCATCATCAACGGCTCGCCCTGCTTGACCTGCGTACCTACTTTCCGGATGTCGGACACCCCCACGGAATAGTCGATCTTGTCGCCTTCGTGCGTCTGCCCCGCACCCAAGAGGTGCACCCCGTGGGCAATCATCGCGGCGTTGATCGTGTGAACGTAACCACGTTTTGGAGCCGGGAGCTTGCGGATATGCTTCGCCTGCGGGAACTTTTCCGGGTGATCGATGTAGGCGGTGTCCCCGCCCTGCGCCTTGACGAGCTCCTTGAGCTTCTCCAGCGCCGAACCGTCGGTCAAATGCCGTTCCACGGTCTGCTTGGCCGACAACGTTGAACCGGCCACGCCAGCCAAACGCACGATCTCCATGCCGAGTTTCAAGACGAGCTCCTTGATATCCTCAGGACCGCCGCCCTTGAGGATCTGGATCGCTTCCTTGACCTCGAGTGCCGTGCCGACGGTGTCACCCAGCGGCTGATTCATATCCGTGACCAAAGCCACGCACCGACGCTTCATTGAACGACCCACGCGGGTCATGGAACGTGCAAGCTGCTTGGCCTGTTCCAAATCCTTGATGAAGGAACCGTTGCCCCACTTCACATCAATCACCAGCCCCTCGGATCCTTCCGCGAGTTTCTTGGAAAGGACTGAACCCGTGATCAACGGAAGACTCGGGATCGTTCCCGTTTCCTTGCGCAGTTCGTAAAGTTTCGCGTCCGCCGGAGCGAGGTCCTTGGACTGGGCAATGATCGCACCGTTGATCCGCGCCAGCTGACTGACAAACTGCTCATTGGTCAGATTGCTCCGGAAGCCGGGAATTGACGCCAGTTTGTCCAGCGTGCTGATGACATAGTCGTGCTCGACGCTGCACATCATTGGAACCACCACCCCCGCGGCCATCGCGAGCGGCACCAGTACCAGCGCGGTCTTGTCACCAATCCCGCCGGTGGCAAATTTGTCGATTTTCGGTTTCGCAATCCCGGAGAGATCGATCACTTCGCCGGACAACATCATCTCTTCAGTCAAATCGGCCGTTTCCTGCGCCGACATTCCCTGAAAATAGATGGCCATGGCCAAAGCCGCGAGCTGGTGCTTGGGCATTTCGCCATCCAAAGTGCTGTCGACGATATACCGGATTTCGTCCTTGTTGAACTCGCCGCCATCGCGTTTCTTCTCGATCAGAAACTCAAATGTGGGCTTGATAAACCTCCGGGCAGGGATGTTACGTTTCGTCATTGTGCAGTGTGAATAACTCGTCTCGGCCCGTGGGCCGGAAAAGTTTACGAGCAAACACGCCCACCTTGGAATGTCGAGCCGGAAATGCTTCCGCCAACACGAGATCGGCCCCGATCGCAAGGTTGAAGCCAGATAGAAATCGCGCTTGCCGGACGGGATGACGCGTCGTGTGGTGACGCCATGCATGTCTCCTTTCAACCCGCCAACGATCTGACCGCGGCCGTCAGCGCCGCCGCCGCCCACGCCGGTCTCGACCCGACCGCGTTCTCCCCCGAACTACGCACCGCGGATCCACGCAACGGAGACTTTCAAGCCAATGGCATTCTCGGCTATGCAAAAGCACGCAAACTGAACCCCCGCGCACTCGCCGAACAACTGGTCGCCGTCCTTCCCAGTGCCACCCTTGAGCTTTGCGATGTGAGTATCGCCGGTCCGGGATTTATCAATTTCAAGCTCAAACCTGCCATACTCTTGCAATGGCTGTCGACCTACGGCTCACTTGAGCAGCTCAAAACTGGAGCATCTCAGCTGCATCACGGACAGCGCTACGTGGTCGACTTCAGCTCACCCAATACCGCAAAGCAACTCCATGTGGGCCATCTCCGCGGCATGGTGATTGGTGAAGCCATTTGCCGCATGCTCGCCTTCTGCGGAGCCATTGTCATCCGCGACCACCATATCGGTGACTGGGGCACACAGTTCGGGAAGCTGATCTGGGGCTACAAGAACCTCCGCAACGAGGACGCCTTGGCAAAAGACCCCCTCGAGGAACTCGAACGCCTTTACAAGGCGGCGGATGCCGCAACCAAGGAAAATTCCGCGGTTCTCGATTCAGTTCGGGCCGAACTGGTGAAACTCCAGTCCGGGGATGCCGAGAACCTCAGCCTTTGGAATCGGATCAACTCAATCAGTGCCAGCGCATTCACGGAGATCTACTGCAAACTCGACATCCATTTTGATCACCAGTTAGGCGAAAGCTTTTACAATGATAAACTTAGCCCGGTTTATGAGGAGTTAACCCGCTTGGGTCTGGCCGTGCCATCCGAGGGTGCGCTCGTGGTCTTTCATCCCGAGCATTCTCGTTTCAAGACCCAGCCATTCATCATTCGCAAATCTGATGGCGCCGCCAACTACGCGTCCACCGACCTCGCGACGATGCTCTATCGGACCGAACATTTTCACGCAGACTCCATCGCGATCCTGACGGATGCCCGCCAATCCGACCACTTCGAGCAACTCTGGCTGACGACTCGCAAGTGGTTCAGCCAGACCGGCCGCAGGCTGCCACGCTTTGAGCACGTGTCCTTCGGTACAATTCTCGGCGAAGACGGCAAGGCCATCAAAACCCGTTCGGGTGATCCCATTCGGCTCAAAGCCCTGCTCGCCGAGGCTGAGGAGCGCGCCCTCGCCATCGTCACCGAAAAGTCTCCCGATTTGTCGGAGTCCGAACGCCGAGAAATTGCCGGCACCGTGGGCATCGGTGCCGTGAGATACGCCGACCTGTCGCAAAATCGAAGCAGCGATTATATTTTTGCGTGGGACAAGATCCTTGCACTCGAAGGCAACACCGCCCCGTACTTGCTCTATGCGGTCGCCCGCATCCACTCGATCTTCCGGAAACACGGTTTCGACCCAGCAGACAGTGCGGTGACCGCTGGAGCGACCCCGCCAGAAACCGAGACTGAACTCGCACTCGCCCGCAAGCTCATCGGGTTCGCGAGCGCGCTGGAGCTGGCCACGCAGCAACTGCGACCCCACTTCCTTTGCACTTACCTTTACGAATTGGCAGGCGCCTACAGCGGTTTTTACGCCGCCGATAAAGTCTTGGTCGAGGAACCTTCCGTGCGTGCCCGTCGCCTCTTGCTCTGTGCGCGAACCCTTCTCGTGCTCGAATCGGGACTCACTCTTCTGGGCCTTCGAACCCTGCAACGGATGTAGGTGGATCGACCCAGTGGCCCCGGGCGCAGGGTCTTTTGTCTTGGGAGGGCGAAGCGTAAAGAGCAGCGAGGCTGCGGCGATGCAGAGGGGCGGACGGGCTCGGTGATGACAAAACCCGGAGAACAGCCGGCCAGCAGCGCCATCGCGATGATCGTCAGGATCGAGCCGATCCGAAACCTCGCGTTACGGGAGCGTGGATCAGGCACCCCGCACAGGCACTCCCACAACGATTCCATTTGCGGCTCGCGCAACGGCAAGGTGCCGGTGGCGGCCGGACCCATTGCTCAGGCACATTGTGCGGGCACCGCTCTGAGCGCCGCCGCAAGGCTTTGGGACGCCAGATTCGGTTCGGCCCCCTTGGCACTGAGCAACGCGAATCGCCGGTTTTGCACCACCAGCTTCAACCGCTCCGCCCGGTGGGTCGCACTCCACCCAATCCAAAGATCGCGGTCCTTCAACGCGTAACACGCCGACCCCCACGTCAACAGCGCCACCGCCACTCCCCGCCTTTCCACCACCTGCCGAAGGCAATCGCCCGCCGCCTTTCCTGCTCCCAGCTCATGGTGCTCTTCCACCACTCGGTCGAACCACTCCTTTTCGCCTGGCTCTGCCATCCGCACTCTCATCCCAGCGCCTTCGTTTGCCGGTTGTCTTTGCGTTTCCTCAATTTGTTTCGGCTTCATCCCAGCTCACCCCAGCAAATCCGCTGAAAAAGTCTGGCCAAAAAGAACTGCCCCCATCTTCAGCCTCCTCCATCAGTTGGGAAAAGGACCCTGCCGTCTTTAGCCGCCGCCGTTCTTCATCTGCCGTCTGATTTCACAGAGGTATTGGAACATCGCAGGACCGGCGGCTGCTACGCCTGCGGCAAGATCATCGCCGGACTGCTCGACGGGGGCGGTCACCGCATCTCACGTCTGAAGAAAAATGCCTGCGCCTACGCGGTGCCGAAGGGTCCCGGACGTCCCGGACGCGCACGCCCCAGGCGCTACGGAATCAAAGTCGTGCTGCGCGACCTCTTCCCCGCTCCGTTGACCTCGATGCCCAGTCCGATCTATGACGACCGAAACGTAACTCTGCAGCACACTTGCCACGACCTGCTCTGGCGCCCGGCGGAACGACTCGTGCGCTTCGTCGCCGTCGGGCATCCCCAGCGCGGCAAAATTCTTCTGCTGTGCACGGACCTCACCCTTGCGCCCGCGCAGATCATCCGGCTCTACGCCCTGCGCTTCAAAAACGAGGTCAGTTTCAAACAGGCCCTCCACTGCGTCGGCACCTGGGCCTATCATTTCTGGATGCGCCCCATGACGCCCCTTCGCCGGTTCCAAGGCAACCAGTTCCTCCATCGCAAATCCGACTCAAATCGCGCCGCCGTTCGCCGCAAGCTCGACGCCTATCACCGTCACATCCAGATCGGACTCGTCGCCCAGGGTCTCCTGCAGTGCCTCGCCGCCGCCCATCCGGCCCTCGTCTGGCGTCACTTCGGCTCCTGGTTGCGCACCGTGCGTTCCCTGCTTTGTCCTTCCGAGTCCGTTGTCGCCTGCGCCCTTCGCCACACCCTCCCGGAATTTCTTTCGGCTCCCCCCCACCGACTCTTCCTTCGAGTTATTCCTCCGCCAACGCCTCGATCTCCTGCGCATCGAGGGAACTTGCCTTGTCGCCTAACCCTCGCTCCCGTTCACGTAACCGGCACTCTCAAGTACTATCAGATCGAGTTGGATACTCTTTATGTTCTCGGGGTTGTTCACGAACGGCGCAATCCCGACTACGTGCGCGAAGGCCTTGAAGAAACAACGGGCTAACCCAGAAGGTTGTGTTTCGCCTGCTGAAACACGACCCTTGTTGAACAAACCCGGGAGTGACGGGCGGTGAGGGAGAGCGGGACAGGGCTGATACGAGCTGCCCACATCACGGTTGGACGAGGCCGTCGGTGGTGAGGTATCGATCTACTGAGAGAAAGTTGCCGGTCGGCAAGGGCGAGACGGAGCCGTTGAGAGACCAACGAGAGCTGCTGGAGGGCGGTTTTCACGATTGAGTGTCGGAATGTAGGGAGACCCGAGATACGCGAAGTGCTTTTGAGCGTAAAACGGCGGGACACAGAGCCAAAGTGGGCGCGAGCGTGGCGGAAGGCGACGCCGATGGCGGGCGGGCGATACGAAGTGGCCGGGAACCGGCATTTGCACCTACGAAATGCGGCGTCCGGTTTCGTGGTCGAAAATCCGCGCGTTTTCCAATTTGAATAACATGCGAACTCTCTGCCCGCTTGAGTAGGCTTCCAACGGGTGAACGCGAGCCACGAAACTGGTTCCGCCGGTGGTCAGATAAAGCAGAGTCTCAGCTCCCATGGGTTCGCAAAGTTCAACTGTAACTTCGGTCGCATAGTCTGTATCCTTCTGTCCAAAGACTCGGGTGGTCTCGATATGCTCCGGACGAATCCCCAAAGTGATCGTGCGGTTCAAACTTTGGCCGAGTCCGGTCGTGAGCGCGGGAGGTAAAGCGAATGCGATCGGCGGCGATTTTTCGTTCTTTTCGCTGAACCAAATCTCGGAGCCGACACGCGAAAGCACGCCGGAGAAAAAATTCATTGGCGGACTTCCAATAAATCCGGCAACAAATATATTTTCGGGTTGGTTATAGAGCTCAAGCGGTGCCGCGACTTGTTGAATTACCCCGTCTTTCATCACGCAGATTCGGTCACCCATGGTCATCGCCTCCACTTGATCGTGCGTCACGTAGATCATCGTCGCGCCCAGACGCGCGTGGAGCTTGGAAATTTCGGTCCGCATCGAGACGCGCATTTTCGCGTCAAGGTTGGATAGCGGTTCGTCGAACAGAAACACTTTGGGTTTGCGGACAATCGCCCGACCGACCGCGACCCGCTGGCGCTGTCCCCCCGAGAGCGCCTTGGGCAGACGGTCAAGGTAGTCGGTCAGGCCCAGCAAGACTGCGGCCTCGCGCACTCGCGTATCGATTTCGGACTTGGGAAATCTTCTCAGCTTCAAACCGAAAGCCATGTTTTCGTAAACGCTCATGTGCGGATAAAGCGCATAGTTTTGGAAGACCATCGCGATGTCCCGATCTTTTGGCAGAACATCGTTTACGACCTTACCGTCTATCGAAATGGATCCTTCGGAAATTTCCTCCAATCCGGCGATCATGCGCAGCGTGGTGGACTTACCGCAGCCGCTGGGACCGACCAGCGCCATGAACTCTCCGTCTCGAATTTCGAGGTCGATCCCATGGACGACTCTTACTCCCGGGCCGCTCTTCTCCGGATAAACTTTAACAAGATTCGAAATTACGACGTGGGCCATGAGGAGGTTGAGTGCGGGTTGGTCGAGGGAGGATGCCGGGCCAAGGTCAGCCTTTGATTGCTCCGGCGGACAGTCCGCGGACGAAAAGGCGCATGCAGAACAGAAAAATCACGATGAGCGGAAGCGAAGCTATGAAGTAGGCTGCCATTATTTGGCCCCATTGCTTCACGTATTCACCATCGAGGTAGATCAAGCCGACACCGAGTGTAAACAGCTCTTTGTCGCGAAGCACAATTAAGGGGAGCAGAAACTCGTTCCACTTTCCCAGGAACGCCAAGATCGCGAGCGTGCCGATAATCGGGCCGGACATCGGGATAACGATATTGATGATTTGTTGGAAGTGGCTTGCCCCATCCATCTCGGCGGCCTCGAAAAGGTCTTTGGGCAGTTCTTCGATGAAATTCCTCAGCACGAAAATATTGAAGACTTGCCCTCCCGCAACGCCGACGGCGATGAGTGCCGTCAGCGTGTTGAGCAGGGAGAGTTCTTTGAGGAGCGTGAACAGCGGCACGATGTTCGCCACGCTGGGCAGCAACATGAGGACGAGAAATGCAGACCAGAGCACGCCGGAGAAAGGCATCTTGTAGCGGGCGAAAAAGTATGCGCCCAATATCGCAAAACAGAGCGAAAACGCCGTGCCGGACACAGCGACAAAGACCGTGTTGGCGATATAGGGTCCGATGAGTCGAATGCCAAAGGCCCAGTTTTCCCAGTGCCACGAAGCGGGATTGCTCGGCAGCCACGGGTTGTTGATGAATTCCGCGTTATCTTTGAACGAGACCTGCAGCATCATGTAGAGGGGGAACAACTCGACGAGGATAAGGCACCCTACGATCGCGTGCTTCGGCCAGTCACGATGCCCGCGTGCGCCGACGGAGTCTTTGGCGATACCGCTCATTTTTCGACCCTCACGTAACGATTATTAAACAGCGTGAGCAGCAGGATGAAGACGAAGAGAATCATCCCGACCGCGCAGGCGTAGCCGAACTCGCCGGCGATGAACGCACGATTATACATCCAGAGACCGGGGGTCATGCCGCGCCCGCCCGGGCCGCCGGTTTCGCCGAGCAGCAGCAATTGCAATCCGTAGCCCTGAAGCGTGGCAATGATCAGCAGCGTGAGGTTCAACCGCACCTGCGTGAGAATTAAAGGCAATTCGATGTAAAAGAATTTTCCGAGGGAGCCGACGCCGTCCAACTCTGCGGCCTCGTAAATCTCGGTGCTGATGGACTGGAGGCCCGCGAGATAAAACAGCACGCCGACCGCGCCAATCCACGGGAAGCCCCAGATGAAGAGCGAGGGCAGAATCAAATCCGGCTGCGAGAGCCAGCCCACCGGGACGTTTTCGAGGAAGATATGCCAGTGAAAAACGCGCCCGTCGAGCCACACCAGCACGTGCTTGAGGCCCGTGACATCGAGCACCCGATTGAGCACTCCGAGATTCGGGTCGAAGAAGAACTTCCAGATGAACAGCGTCACGAGACTCGGCACGATCATGGGAATCACGAGGAGCACGCGATAGGCGTATTGCCAGCGCTCGCTTTTCAGCCGGTGAATCAAGACCGCGAGCACCACCGCCGGAATCATTTTGAACAGGTTGAAGAGAATCAGAATCCCGACGGTTCCGAATGCGCCCCAGAGCACGCGGTCGTTCCAGGCGCGGCTGAAATTTCCGAAACCGATGAGTTGCTTCGTGTCGCCGCCGCTCCAATCGAAGAAACTGTGGTAGATGGCGCTCGCCGCTGGAAAATAGGCGAACGTCGCCACAAGCAACAGCGATGGCAGGACGAAGAGGTAGAGCCGCCATTCGCGGAGCGCCTTTTGGCGGGAGATAGGGAAAGCCATGGTAGGTTCGACGTTGGTGAACGGGGGTGCGCGCCAACGATGGGCTGCGACTCCAACCCGCCGAGCGCCTTCGAGACCGTGAAACAAAGCGACTGGTGGCAAGTGGGTTCTTCCGAAAGACAACTAACAAGAACAGCCTGTTTCGTGTCGACCCGCAATCCCGCTGTGCCCGGACGGTTAGCGATGAGCTTTGCGCGCATCCTGTTATGGCTCGTTGTTATGTCACATCAGCCAAAAGGCATTTCGGATTTGAGACCGCAAACCCGCACCGTAGAATCATGCCGCAATCACCTCCAAACAGATTCCCTCTTGATGAACAAACTCCACGACAAGATTCTCGGTTGTATCGCCGGTAGCCAGGTCGGTTCTGCCCTTGGTCAGCCGGCCGAAAATATGACACGCGATGAATTAAAAAAGGAATTTGGCGTGATCGACAAGCTCCTCGGATTTGAATTGAACGGAGAAAAATATCCTCCGGGCACCACTGAAGACGGTGTGGAGCGTCAGAAGCTTGTCATTCTTGCGATCCAAGAAAAGAACGGCCCCCCCACCTGTCGCGATTTCGCTCAGACGTGGCTGCGAGTCGTGAAGGAAGAGAGTTTCGGCAAAATGGCCGGCGCTCAGGACGAGATTCACTATCGGGTCATCAAGGCCGGCATACCTCCCGAAGAGAGCGGACAATTCGATGCCCACGTCGGCCGAACGGGCTGGTCGCGCGCCTGCCATCCGATCGGGATTATCAACGCCGGTCATCCCGAGCTTGCTGCGCGAAATGCCCTCGACGTCGGCCGCATCTACCAGCCGCCGACGGGCCGTGGGATTCTTTGGAAGAACGATCTCAAGCGGCTCGCGCCCGTTTATCAAATCGGCCTCGATTGGGCGGCGGCGGTCGCGGCCGCAGTGAGCGCCGCATTCAAGCCCGATGCGACCCGCGACACCATCATCGAGGCGGCGCTGGCCTACATCATCGAGCCCGCCCGTGAGGAAATCAAGCGGGGCCTGGAGATCGTGACGACCGCGAAAAGCTACGATGAAGTCTGCGTTCGATTCGACGAACGCTATCATGCCGCCGGCATGCACTTCTCCATGAATCGTGGCTACGAGGTCTGCACGAAGGGGCTTTCGTTGTTCTACTATTTTAACGGCGACGTGAAGTCGACCATGCTGGCCGCCGCGAATTTCGGTCGCGATACCGACTGTCTCGCTTCGGTCTCGGCCGGGTTGGCCGGCGCGCTCAGCGGCGTCTCGAATATACCGCGCGAGTGGATGGATCAGGTCGATAGCGCCGCAAAGCTGAACAAATACACGATGATTAACCTGACTCTTGAGGAGCAGGCCACAGTACTCTACGACTGTCTCATGATTTGGCACGCCACACAGAAAGCGGGCGTTTTGGCCGTGGACCAGCTTGTGGCGCAGAAATGAATCGCGGGGATGAGGGCGCAAACCTTGCCCGTGCTTTCGGCTTCGACCACACGCAATCATGATCCGCGAAAACCCAATCAAACGGCGTTTGAAGGCCGGCGAAACGTGTATCGGAACGTTTGCCAAATTTACCGATCCGGCGGCCGTGGAGATTCTCGCCCTGTCGGGATTCGACTTCGTCGTCATCGATCGAGAGCACACGCAGATGGACAACGAGACGATGGTGAATCTCATTCGCGCGGCTCACGGCGGTGGGATCACGCCCACCGTGCGCGTGCGCGAATTGAATGCCGCCGACATTCTCCACGCGCTCGATGCGGGTGCGCTCGGGGTCCAAGTCCCGCAGGTCAACACGGTCGCGCACGCACGGGCTGTCGTCGATGCCGTGAAATATGCGCCGCTCGGCCGGCGTGGCTATGCCGCCACCCACCGCAGTGCGCACTATGGCTTCGACGATCCCGCCGCTTACGCCACGAAGTCGAACGCAGAGACCTTGGTCACGGTTTACTGCGAAACCCGCGAGGCGGTGGATAATCTGGACGCCATCCTCGGCGTGCCGGGCCTCGACGTGGTTTTTCTCGGGCCGGCGGACCTCTCAGCCAGCTACGGGGTGATCGGAGACACCGCGCACTCCCTGGTCCAGTCGACGATGGATACCGTCATCGCCAAGACACGCGCCGCCGGTCTGGCCGTGGGGACCGTGTGCCGCGATCCGGCGGGCGCGCGGAAACTCGTCGAACGCGGCGTCACCTATATTTCTCTCGATGCCGACCAAGGACTGCTCGGCCAAATCGGACGCCGCTACGTCGCCGAATTCAAAGCCTGATCGCTGCGGGCGCATTACTTTTTCATGCACCTTCCCCTCCAACACTGCATCAAACCCGGCATCGTTCACATGATGGCGTTTCCCGCCTGCATGAAAGGCGACGGCCCCATCCTCGAAACCCTCCGCGTGATCGCCAGCGATCCGTATTTCGAGGTCGTCGAGTTTTCGTGGATTAGGGATCCCGCCGTACGCGGGCACGTGAAGCAACTCTTGGCCTCCAGTGCTATCGATTCTCGCTACGCGGCGCAGCCTCGTTTGCTTACGCAAAGACTCGATCTCAACAGCCTCGATGAAACCATGCGCCTGCGGGCCGTGGCCGAAATCAAAACGGGCTTGGACGAGGCGGCCGAACTTGGCCTGCGCGATGTGGCTTTGCTGAGCGGTTGGGATGTGCCCGCTCCGCAGCGGTCGGCCGCGATGGACGCCCTCGAAAAATCCCTGGTTGAAATTTGTGCGATCGCCGCGACTCGCGATCAACGGATCGCGCTCGAAGTTTTCGACCGCGAGATCGACAAGAAATGCCTGGTCGGCCCGGCCGCCAGCGCCCGCGAAATCGCCGAGCGCGTCAAGCGCACCCACCGCAATTTCGGCCTCCTCGTTGATCTCAGCCATATTGTGCTGCTCAACGAAACGCCGGAGCAGGCGCTGCTGCCGGTGCGCGATCACCTCGTCCACATTCACATCGGCAACGCCTATTTTGGCACGGACAAATCCGATCCTTACTGGGGCGACAATCACCCGAGCTTCGGCTATCCGGGCGGTGCGAACGACGTGCCGCAGATCGTGGATTTTTTGCGCGTCCTCTTTCAGATCGGCTATCTCACCACCGATGGCTCCAGGCGCGGCGCGATCTCGTTCGAGATTCGGCCGATGGGCGAGATCGATTCGCTGGTCATGATCGCGAACGCCAAACGCAAGCTCGGCGAGGCTTGGGCACAGCTCACCCTTTGATTTTTCCCGGCCGATGAAACCCAAGATTTTCCTCACGCGCGAAATTCCATCCACCGTCATCGCGTTCCTCCGGGAGCACTCCGACCTCGCGATGAACTCCGATGACCGCCTGCTCTCCACCGCCGAGATGGTCGCCGGTGCGCAGGCGTGCGATGCGCTGCTCTGCAACATCACCGATCCCATCGGGGCGGAGATCATCGACGCCGTGCCCGGCCTGCGGGTCATCGCCAATTTCGGCGTCGGTTTTAACAACATCGACGTCGCCGCCGCCACCGCTCGAAAGATTCCTGTCACCAACACTCCGGGCGTCCTCACTGAGGCCACGGCCGACATCGCGTTTGCGTTGCTGCTCGCCGCGGCTCGCCGCTTGGGCGAAGGCGAACGGCTCGTTCGCGCGCGCCGCTGGACCGGGTGGAATCCTATGCAGATGCTCGGCCACGATGTCACGGGCGCGACGCTCGGCCTCATTGGCTTTGGCCGCATCGGCCGGGCGATGGCGCGGCGCGCGAAAGCCTTCGATCTCAAGATTGTATATTGGAATCGCACCCGCCTTTCGCCGGTCGAAGAGGCGGAGATGGCCGTAGACTATCGTCCATTCGATGAAGTTATCGCGACGGCGGACTTTCTCTCGCTCCATGTCGCCTACAACAAAGAGACGCACCACCTGATCGGCGCGCCGCAGTTCGCCGCCATGAAACCAACTACCATCGTGATCAACACCGCGCGCGGCCCGGTGATTGACGAAAAGGCGCTCGTCGATGCTCTGCCGACGAAGCGCATCGGCGGGGCGGGACT
>Ga0163154_10002111_pt1 | contig 29554 bp, 38 predicted proteins | sample OliLakLV19MP9P1_FD_148649 | JGI IMG/M metagenome (GOLD analysis project Ga0163154, IMG submission 148649) | Freshwater microbial mat bacterial communities from Lake Vanda, McMurdo Dry Valleys, Antarctica - Oligotrophic Lake LV.19.MP9.P1 | ecosystem: Environmental > Aquatic > Freshwater > Lake >... | reverse complement strand
GAGATCATGGCATTATCCGACCGAATCGCGGTCATGTATGCGGGGCGCATCGTGGGCATTATCCCCCGCGAGTCGGCATCGATTCAGCATATCGGCGCACTGATGGCAGGGGTGGTTCTGGAAACATAGTAAGACTTTGAAGCGAAAAATCATAAAGGAATCTGACCGTGCCTGTAAGTCTAGAATTGCACCCAAGTGAAAAATATATCGACCGGGAGGTGACTACTCATGTATAGAAACAGAATAAAATAAACAGAAAGGCATGAAGACGTGAAGAAAAGCAGGAAAATACCCCTCGAAACGTGGATGTAGGGGCGGATTAGGCGCTTGTCAATCGTTCGTTAACATGAAGGTTCGCGCGCCGAATATCCACCCATTTGCCGTCAACGGTCATTTCTCCCTTTATTACCGACCGTTTTTCAGCCTGAGCAGTTACACCGGGAGCGAAAATTCTCGTAAATGTGATTTTGGCACCTCTCAAGGATAAGGTAAAATTCTTCAATACCTTTGAGGAAGGGCAGAGATATCTGGGTAACCTTGTATAGCAATGGCACTCAGTACACACCGCTTCATTGCAGCACCGCTGATCGTGGGGCATAATACCCTAAAAAGGAAGCGCATCGTATGAAACTTTGGACTCATTATCACACTCCTGCGACGATAGATGAAGCGCTGGCGTTACTCACGCACTACGCGGGCAACGGGCGCGTGATCGCGGGTGGCACCGATTTACTGGTCGATGCCCGCGCCAATGGGGTTGCCGTCAGCGAAGCGTTGATCGACATCACCCAAATCTCGGAAATGGGGGGCATCACCCAAGACGATCATCACATCGTGATCGGCGCGGGGGTCAGCCACAGCCAGATCGTGAAATCGCCGCTGTTGCAGACGAACGCCATCTGTTTGGTGGAAAGCTGCGGCGTTGTCGGCGGTCCCCAAGTGCGTAATGTCGCCACGCTGGGCGGCAATGTCGCCCATGCCCTACCCGCCGCCGACGGCACCGTCTCGCTGGTGGCGCTGGATGCCGAAGCCGAGGTCGTCAAGGATGGCGACCGCCAATGGCTGCCCATCGGCGCATTGTTCTTGGGACCCGGCAAATCAGCCCTCAACCCGACTCATGATATTTTGCTGCGTTTTCGCTTCGCGCCTATTGGGATTCGTGAAGCGACCGCCTTCAGCCGGATCATGCGTCCGCAAGGGGTGGCATTGCCGATCATGGGCTGCGCTGTGTGGGTACGCTTAGATGACGCGCGCCTCCATGTCGAAGCGGCGCGCATCTGCATTGCGCCGGTGTCGCCCACCCCCGCCCGCGCCACCGAAGTCGAGACAGCGCTCATCGGTCAGATTGCCAACCAGATCACCATCGACACTGTAGCGGCATTGGCGCAATCGGTTTTGCACCCGCGCACCAGCAAATACCGCGCAACGGCAGAGTATCGCGTAGAAATGATCAGCGTATTGCTTAGGCGCACCTTGTCAGCGGCATTTGACCGCGCCCATGCCCAAAATTGAATGCGCGACAATGGCTGATAGCCTTTCCCTAAACAACCACACAAGCAACAATTGAGGAAAACAACTTATGACAACTTTACAGGTGAACGTCAATGGACACCCTTATCAGCGTGACGTAGATGAAGCGCGCACGCTGGCACATTTCCTCCGCCTTGATCTGGGGCTGACGGGCACCAAGATCGGCTGTGAAGAAGCCGAATGCGGCATTTGCACCGTCTTGGTCGATGGCGTGCCGGTCGATTCTTGCATCTATCCCGTCTTCAAAGCACAAGGGCGTGCCATCACCACCATTGAGGGCTTGGCACAGGGCGGCGACCTCCACCCCTTGCAAAGCAACTTCATCAGTCATGGTGCCGTGCAATGCGGCATTTGCACCCCCGGCTTGATCATGACCTCGGCGGCACTGCTCGAAGAAAACCCCGATCCGTCCGATGCCGATATCAAAGACGCGCTCAAAGACACCTTCTGCCGCTGCACCGGCTATACCAGCGTGTTGAACGCCATCCGTTCGGCGGCGCGCGAAAAACGCGGCGAAGCCCCGCTCCCCGTCAACGATCCGGCGGTCGAAGAACCGATGCACACCATCAGCCGCTCGGTACCGCCGCAAGGCGTGGTCGATAAGGTGACGGGCGCGGCGAAATACACCGACGATTACACCTTCCCACAGATGTTGTTCGCTCGCACGCTACGCTCGCCCCATCCGCACGCCCTCATCAACAGCGTGAACACCGACGCTGCCAAAGCGCTCCCCGGCGTTCATGCCGTTTTGACAGCGGCAGATGTGCCCGGCGAAAACCTACACGGCTTGGTCTATCGCGATTGGCCCGTGTTGTGCGGCGATAAAGTCCGCTATGTCGGTGATGCCGTCGCGCTTGTCGCTGCCGATAGCGAAGAGATCGCGGCACAAGCATTAAGCTTGATCGTGGTGGACTATACCCCCCTGCCCGTCGTCGCTGATCCCAAGTATGCCCATTCGCCCGATGCCCCCGTGCTGCACGAAAAACACCCGACGGGCAACCTGCTCAAGCATATCAAGGTGCGGCATGGCGACATTGAGCAAGGCTTCGCCCAAGCGGATGTGATCATCGAGCGCGAATACCGCACGCCCACCACCGAACACGCCTTCTTGGAACCAGAATGTGCCATTGGTATCCCCAAAGGCTTTGGCGATCATGCCAAATTGACGGTCTATGTCGGCTCGCAAATCCCCTATCAAGACCGCAACCAGATCGCCCGCGCCATGAATCTGCCCGAAGACGAGGTGCGCGTGATCGGCACCTTGATCGGCGGCGGCTTTGGCGGTAAAGAAGACATCGCCGGACAAATTCACGTCTCGATGTTGGCGAACGCCACCGGACGCCCAGTCAAGATGCTGTACACCCGCCAAGAATCGCTGATTTTCCATCCCAAACGCCATGCCACCATTATCCGCATGAAAACCGGGGCGACGCGCGACGGGCTGCTGACGGCGGTCGAGGCGGAGTTGTACGGCGACGGCGGCGCGTATGCCTCGTTATCGGACAAAGTGATGACGCGCGCCACCACCCATGCCACCGGACCCTACAACGTCCCCAACGCCAAAATCGATTGCTTCGCCATGTATACCAACAATCTGCCGTCGGGTGCCTTCCGGGGCTTTGGCGTCACCCAATCGGCGTTCGCGGTCGAACAAAACATGGATTTGTTGGCGGAAGCGCTGCGCATCGACCCGATTGAGTTCCGCCGCATCAACGCGCAAAAAGTCGGCGTGACGACTGCCACCGGACAACTCCTCCGCGAATCGGTTGGTTTGCTGCAAACTATCGATGATGTCGAGCGCGACATGATCGCCCATGACCATGACGGTTTCCGCTGGGCATGGACGGAAGGCAACAAAGCTTTTGCGTGGGGCATCGCCTGTGCCTATAAAAATACTGGCTTAGGCGGTGGCGCGCCCGATAAATCGGAAGCCGAAGTCGAAGCTTATGAAGACGGCACCGTCGAAGTGCGTACCGCCTCCGCTGATATGGGGCAAGGGATCGCCCACGTCGTCGCCCAGTGCGCCGCCGAAGAATTGAATCTGCCCTATGAGCGGGTGCGCGTGTTGTTGTGCGATACCGACTTGACGCCTAACGGTGGACCGACTACTGCTTCTCGGCAAACCTATATGACGGGCAACGCCGTGCGCATGGCATCGGTCGCCCTGCGCGAAGCGCTCTCGCAATCCGCCGCCGAAATGATGGATGTGCCGCCCGCCGATATCCGGTATGAAGAAGGCTTGCTACGCTTCAATGGGCACAGTGTAGACTTGGGCGAGGTCGTCGGGTTTATGAAGGCGAACGGCTTAAGCGCCCGCACCAAACACGAATATTGGGCACCCAAGACCCAACCCTTGGGTGAGGGCGGCGATATGCACTTCGCCTTTAGTTATGCCACCCAAGCGGCATTGGTCGAGGTCGATTTGGATACGGGGGAAGTCCATGTTCATAAAATCGTCGCCAGCACCGACATTGGGCGCGCGATCAATCCCCTGATGCTGCAAGGGCAAATCGAAGGCGCGATTGTGATGGCGCTCGGCAATTGTTTGACCGAATCGTTCATCATGGAAGACGGCGTGCCATGGTCACGCTTGTTGTCGCGCTACAAGATGCCGGGCATCAAGCACGCGCCGGAGATCATCTCGCGGTTGGTGGAAGACCGCGCCAGTACCGGACCCTATGGCGCGAAAGGCGTCGGCGAAATTCCCTCGATCAACACCTCGCCGGCGATCACCAACGCCATCTATAACGCTGTCGGAGTGCGGGTGTTCTCGATTCCGGTCGATCAAGACGCCCTGCTGCTGGCGATGCGGGCGAATCGTCCCGAAGTCCATACGGCGTGGCATGACGTGAAATAAAGAGAAAAGCGGAACTGCTCAGGGTAAAGGGTTGAACAGCCTGAGCAGTTCCTTTATGGGTTCTTACCCGTTGCGGTATTCTTCACGCGGGGGGGTAAACACTTCGATCACCAGTGTATCCACTTGCGCACGGGCAGTATGCACGACGTTGCTCTCGACTGCGTAGCTATCCCCCGGATGGCATACCTGCATCACGCCGTTGATGGTCACTTCGATGACACCGCGCACGACGTACCCGACTTGATCATGCACATGGCTGTGTTCTGGCACCACCACTTCGCGCGGGATGAAAAATTCAATCAGCATCATATGTTCGGTGGTGCCCATCGTGCGTCGAAACGCATGGAATGGGGTTTCTACTTGCGATGCTTCAGCGGGTGTGACAAATGGCGTGTTATTCATGATGGTTGGCTCTCCCCGAAAGTGGTATTTTGACATATTATGGAGAGCATCATCATTATTGTCTATGGACAAGGTTTCAATCCATTTTATGATCCCAGTGGATCGCGCATCACACAACGACACACTGTGGCGGGACATTTATTCCGCCGCTTTGGGTCCGCTTCGGGATGTTTATGGCAAAGCCCGCCTTATTTTTAAGGATCACCGCCTCATGTCTACTGAGCCGGAAAGACTGTTCATTTATCAAATCAACACATGGGTATGGTTAAACACCCTCAGCCGTCGTTATGGTGAAGCCATCACCCTATACAACGTACCCGATGTTGAACTCGACACCCTCGCGCGCCCCGGCATTGAGATGATCTGGCTAATGGGTGTTTGGGAACGTAGCCCAGCAGGACGCCGCAACGCGCTCAAATACAAACATGAATATCGGGCAGCCTTGCCCGACCTGATCGACGAAGATGTGGTTGGGTCGGCATTTGCCATTTACGAGTATGACGCCGCCGAAACCATCGGCGGGCGGGAAGGCTTGGCAGCCATCCGTAAACGGTTACGCCGTCGTGGATTATCGCTGATGCTGGATTACGTCCCCAATCATGTCGGCTTCGACCATGACTGGTTGAACACGCATCCCGAATACATGGTGACTGGCACCCCTGCCGATGTTGCCCACCGTCCGAGCGACTTTTTCTTTCACACCCCCCCCAATGGCGAACAGCGCGTCTTTGCTCATGGGCGAGACCCACTGTTCCCCGGTTGGTCGGATACCGCGCAACTCAACATTTTTCACCCCGCCTTGCGCAAAGCCGTCGCCCGCACTTTTATGGACATCGCTAAACAATGTGACGGCGTGCGCTGTGATATGGCGATGCTGATGATCTCTGAAATTTTCGCCAATACATGGCGGGGTTTCATCGCCGAGGATGCCCCTGCCAAAGAATATTGGCGTGAAATAATTCCGACGGTGAAAAAGTATTATCCCGATTTCGTGTTCGTCGCCGAAGCCTATTGGGGCAAAGAATATGAATTATTACAACAAGGCTTTGATTATGCCTATGACAAAGTCTTGTATGACCGTATTCTCGAAAGCGATGTGCAAAAATTACGCCAGCACTTGTTGGCGGATATTCGTTATCAACAACGCATGATCCGCTTTATCGAAAATCACGACGAACGCCGTGCCTACGACTCCCTAGGTCCGCGACGCAGCTTCCCGGCGGCAACGCTGATTAGCACCCTGCCCGGCGCTGTTTTGTTGCACGATGGACAGTTTAATGGGCGGCGCGTTAAGTTGCCCGTGCATATCCAACGACAACCGGATGAAGTCGAGCGGCGCGATTTAGAAGGTCACTATCGGCGTTTGCTCAAAGAAATTCAGTCGCCGATCTATCAAAAGGGCGTTTGGACGCTGTTCGAGGTCAAACCGCTGGACGGCGGCGATATCAGTTGTTACAACTTACTCGCCTATGGCTGGCGCGAACCGAACAAAGATTACCGCCTGATCGTCGTCAATTTGACCCCTCACCCCTCGCGCGGGCGGGTCGATCTTTCGACATGGACATGGCTCGATCAGCGCAATTGGCGTCTCTATGATGTGATCGACGGCGCGGAGTATCACCGACATGGCGGCACCATGACCCACGAAGGCTTGCCGATCATCCTCGAAGCCTTTGAATCGCATGTGTTCCGGTTTGAAGCTGCGCGGGAAAACCTGTCCAGCGCCAAAAATGACAATGGGAATGGCACCGGTAAGCCCAGCGCCAACGGCACCAAGGGCAACCACAACCTGTTGCTAAACAATGCCGAACAAAAACAAAAAGACCCGCCAAAGCCCGCATGATGCCCACCGACGCCAGTCGCCCGCGTTCCTTGCCTTACGCACGCGGCTGGATCGCCCTGTACGGCACAGCGCTGCTCATTTGGATGAGTCTTGAAGATACGGGCGTGGTGATGCCAGTCATTTTTGGGGGGACGGGTGCCCTCTTGATCTTGCTGGCACAGGCAGGGCGCTTCACCTTTTTTGCGACTGCCCGGCATAGGGTGGTGTCCCTGTTTGTGGCGCTTTTGGGGGCGGGGCTAGGCGCGGGCACTGCCCTCATCGCGGCGGCGTTGATGCTCATCAAAAATGGCTGGCACAGCCATGTCCTGCCCGATTTTCCGTTTGGGCTGATCCTCGATACGCTGGCACGCGCTCCCTTTTGGGCGGTGGCGGGGACGCTGTTCGCGCTCGGTTGGCAGTGGGCGCGGTGGGCATTTGAGGACAACAGACGCGAATGACCTGCCATGCCTACGTTTTTTTGCTTTTCCCTATCCCCTCAGGGCTTACGCATGAAATGGTACTCGATATTCACAAAGGGTCACAAAAACACACAATGGGTTTATCTTCGGTAGGGGCATGGTATATCATGCCCCTACATGCCCCTACATGCCCATCCTGAACCGTTATCATCCGTCTGGTACGTTTCATGTTTCATGCGTAAGCCCTGCCCTATGCCCTAATCTCTATCCCTGCATGAGCGGCAATTGCGTTGTGCTGGACTTATCGATCAGCTTGCCTAGCTCGCGCAGCCATTTGCCGGAGTCCGCCTTACGCTTGTCCCCATGCGCCTCAAACTGATCATGCGCCAGCTTCATGAGATTGGCAGCACTGGCAAAATCCCATTTGTTGAAATAGGTGAGCGCTAGATAGTAGAGGGTTTCAGCACGCTTAGGGTTGACGTTATAGGCGTGGGTGAATGATGCCAGCGCTGCATCCCACTGTTTATCGCGGAATGCCAGCACGCCTAGCCCGTAATGCGCCAATAACTCGTGGGAGAAGACTTTCAATGCCTGATCGAAGTCGGCACGCGCCTCGTCATAATTGGCGTCGTCAAGGTGCATCAAACCGCGCGCGGCGTAATATTCGGATTGGTTGGGGAACGCCAGAATCGCCTTGTTCATCGAATCGATAGCGTTGTCAAAATCGTTCTTCTTGTAAAACTCTAGCGCCCGCTTGTAATATTCGTCCGCCTCATAACGGGTGAAGCCGAGCCGTTGATTCAAGCCGCCAGCCATGACTGTTGCACCTTTCACTCTTTTTATCAGCCCTTTCCAGCCCGATGGAGACTTCAATACGATGGAGAGGGGTCGGGGGGTGAGGATGTCTTACAGGAGCGTCAAAATCTCCGGCTTGCCGTCGGTGATCGCGATGGTATGTTCAAAGTGGGCGCACAAGGAGCCGTCGCGCGTCGCCACCGTCCATTTATCGCGCAGTTCGATCAAGTCGGGGCGTCCGGCGATCACCATCGGCTCCAACGCATAGGTCATGCCCACCTCCAGCGGATAACTATCCCATCCGCGCATCCGTGAGCCTTTGGGCCACCAGTTAGGCACCTGTGGGTCTTCGTGCATATTGCGCCCTACGCCATGCCCAGTGTATTCGCGCGCCACGCTGTAGCCTTGCGACTGTACGTAACGCATGACCGCCAACGAGACATCGCGTGTCTGGTGGGGCAACACCGACGCTTCAATGCCGATGTAAAGCGATTTTTCCGTCACATCCAAAAGCCGCTGCACCGCCGTCGGGATTTCGCCCACGCCCATCGTGAAGGCAGCATCGCCGACAAAGCCCTCATAAATGGTGCCCACATCAAGGCTAATAATGTCGCCTTCTTTGAGGATCCGCTTGGGGCTAGGGATGCCATGCACCAGCTCATTGTTGATCGAAGCGGTGATCGACGCCGGAAAATCAGGCGATTCATGCTTCGGATAATTTAGGAAGGCGGGGATCGCCTTGTGATCGCGAATCACGGTATCAGCGATGCGATCCAGTTCGGCAGTCGATATGCCGGGGCGCACCGCTTCCCGCAGTGCCGCATGAGTCCGAGCGACGATCCGCCCCGCCTCACGCATGAGCGCGATTTCGTCGCGCGTCTTAAGGACAATGCCTCCACGATCACGTACAACCATACACCACTTCCTTTATAACCGTATTTCAATCATACGCTTTTTCATACGATTTTTCACTTGCTTTTTTTGGCTTCGATCACCGCTTGAATCGCGCTGCTAACCGTCGTGATGGGTTGATCGGCGGAGATCGTCACCAACAGATCACGGTCACGGAAATAATCGATCAGCGGCGTCGTATTTTCAACATAGGTATCGATACGCTTCAGCACCGAGTCAGCATTGCCATCATCCACGCGGCGCGTCAGTTCGCGATCCGACCCTTTCAAGGTTGCGCGCAACCGAGGTGGGAATTGCTTGTCCGTCTCGTGTTCGACAAAACCCCACTCGATTTCATCGCTGTTGAAGTAAATATTATAACTTTTCCCAGTCTCGGAATCGCTCACCCGCCCAAAAGCACGCTTGAAAGCGGTGTACAGATCAAGTTCCAACAATAGCACGGTGGTGATTTTCTCCCCGCGCTCCTTCAAATGTGCTTCGAGCCACGCCGCCTGTGCCGGGGTGCGCGGATAGCCATCCAAGATCACCCCTTTTTCAGCGGCATCGGCTTGGCTAAGACGTTCGCGCACGACTTCGTTGGTGGTATCGTCATCGACCAAGCGCCCCGATGCCAAAATTCCTTGGATACGTTGTGCCAAGTCGTCGGTGCGTGTCTTCATGGCGCGAAACAAATCACCAGTCGAAACATGCGGGATGTCATAGGTCTCGCGGATGAACTTGGCTTGTTCACCTTTGCCAGCGCCTTGCACCCCCATGAGAATAAGAATTAAGCCCATTGACCTTCTCCAGAAAGAAATTTCAATTTCTTTAGATTACTCTAAGTACAGCGATCCGATCACAAAGGGCGGTTTCGTGAACCGCCCTGTCAACTTCATGCGTTTGCTTGGAACAGCCGTACTCAGCGTTAACGAATAAAACGGTCGTAATTGCGCATGACCAGTTGAGCTTCCAATTGTCGCAGGGTGTCAATGACGACGCCGACGACGATGATCAAGCCCGAACCAGACAAGACATAGGCAGGATTACCCGCCACACCGGGGACGAATTCAAACGGAAACAAAATACGGTAGAAGAATTCGATAATGCCGGGAATCACCGCAATTGTCCCCAAGAACAGCGCCCCTACAAACGTAATGCGGCGTGTCACGCGGACGATATAGTCCTGAGTGCGCTTGCCCGGACGAATACCCGGGATAAAACCGCCGTTACGCTGCAAGTTTTCCGACAGGTTTTGATTGCCCACCATAATGTCGGAATAGATGAAGGTGAAGCCCACCACCAGCGCGAAGAAGGTGAGCCAGTAGCCAGCACCCGATTGGGTCCCAAACGTTTGGGTGATCGAAGTGCGCAGCGCGCCTTCGGGGAACAAATTCACCAACAGCGTCGGGAAGGAGATGATCGCCTGTGCGAAGATCAGCGGGATCATACCGACCGGGTTCACTTTCAACGGGATGTGGGTCGAGGAACCGCCAAACTGACGCCGCCCACGCACGCGCTTCCCATATTGTACCGGTATCCGGCGCACGCCTTCTTGGATGAAGACGATGCCGACGATGCTCACAAGGGTGATGATGATGAACACGATCAAATTTATCGCGGGTTGGGTCGAGTTGGTCATCAATTGCACCAAGTTGCCCGGCGCTTGCGCCACAATCCCCGCGAAGATGATGATCGACAACCCATTACCAATCCCCTGTTCGGTGATCAAGTTACCGAGCCAGATGGCAAACATCGTGCCCGCCGTCATGGTGATGACCACCGTGAGCGTCAGCAAAAAGTCAGAACCAAATCCGGGGATGATCGGTTGCCCGCCGAGGGTATTAAAAATCTGAATCTGACTGACCGTCTGCAAGAGCGACATCGGCAGCGCCAGATAGTAGGTATAGGTTTCTTTCTTCTCTTTGCCACCCGGTTCTTTATCCAACCGCCCTAGGGCGGGGATGACTGGCGACAAGACCTGTAAAATGATCGACGCCGTGATATACGGGTAGACGCCGTTAGCGATGACGCTAAAGTTTCTGAGTGCGCCACCCGAAAGCAGGTTCAGCACACCGAGCAGACCGCCCGACTGTCCTTCCAACAAGGCGCGCAGTGCCGTGCGGTCAACACCGACCACAGGCACATGCGCGGCAAATTGGTAAATGACCAGAATCAAGCCCGTAATGAGCAGCTTGTTCCGAAGGTCGGGCAGACGAATGGCATTACGCATTGCCTCAATCATGCCAGAAAGTCCCTTAAACTAGCCGCCCGCAGCGAGGTTTTGCGTCATCAATTTAGCAAGTTTCGCTTTGGTCAGGCGCTTCACCGTGAACCGCGCACCCGTCACCAACAAGCGCAAAACTTCGACGTTGCCGCCGGCTTGTTCGATTTTGGCACGGGCGCTCTTGGTGAAACGATGCGCTTTGACCGTCAGTGTGACGTTCACTTCGCCGTTACCCAATATAACCACTGGATTAAGCACTTCGCGAATCCAACCCTGCGCCTTCAACAGTTCTGGTGTCACCACCGTCCCTGCTGCCAGCGTCGCCAGTTGCTCAACCTTGACTTCTTGATATTCAATACGGAACAGGTTCGTGAACCCGCGCTTGAACGGCAAACGACGCACCAAAGGCAATTGACCGCCTTCAAAGTATGCGCCTTTGCGGGCGCTGGTACCACGAGCGCCCGCGCCTTTGGTACCACGACCGGCGGTTTTACCCTTACCGGCAGCTTGACCACGACCAACGCGCGTGCGTTCCTTGCGTGACCCTTTATCGGGTTTCAAATCATGCAATTTCATGAGTCGATCTCCTCAACTGACAAGAGATGACTGATCTTTTTGATCATCCCGCGCACCGAAGGAATATCCTTCAGGATCGCCGTCGAGTGCATCTTGCGCAACCCTAAAGCGCGCACGGTGTCCCCTTGGCTTTTTTCGTATCCGATAGCGCTTCGGATCAGTGTCACCTTCAACTGCTTGACGGGGGCTTGCGCGTCGCCGTTAGCCATTCTTCGGTTCCTCCTGCGCTGGCACGCCCGAAGGCACGCCTACGACGGTATCTTGCGAGCGACGACGACGTTCCCAGAAGGGTTTCATGTCCTCGACACTCTTACCACGCATCGCCGCCATCTCTGCCGGGCTGCGCAGTTGTTGTAATGCCGCCAAAGTCGCCATCGCCACGTTTAAGAGGTTGGGGCTGCCTTGACTTTTGGTGAGAATATCACGGACGCCGACCGCTTCCAGCACCGCGCGCACCGGGCCACCAGCGATCACGCCGGTACCGGGGGATGCGGGCTTCAGCAATACGACCGCGCCGCCATGCTTGGCAGTCACCGGATGAGGGATCGTCGTCCCCGCTAGGGTTACTTTCACCATCTGGCGACGCGCCCGTTCCGTCCCTTTACGGATGCTGTCCGGGACGGCGCGTGCTTTGCCGACACCGATGCCGATGCGCCCATTGCCATCACCCACGACGACCGTCGTCCGAAAGGCGAACCGACGTCCGCCCTTGATAACTTTCGCCACACGGGTGATGTCAATGACACGTTCATCGAGTTCCTCACGCTCTTCGCGTGGTTCTCGCTCTCGTCTCTGTTCTTGCTTGTTTTTCATGACACCCTCTTAGAAGCTTAACCCGCCCTCACGAGCGCCGTCTGCCAGTGCCGCAATGCGACCATGATACTTGTAGCCGCCGCGATCAAATACAACGATTTCCACACCGGCAGCTTTCGCTCGCGATGCGAGCGTTTGCCCAACCAGCTTCGCCGCTTCGGTCTTCGACTTGCCGTCGAGCTGTGCTGTGATCTCATTGTCGATAGTCGAGGCAGACGCCAAAGTCAGCCCCGCTACGTCATCGATCACCTGAGCATAGATGTTTGTCAGGCTGCGGAACACACTCAGACGCGGGCGTCCGGGCGTGCCATCGATACGGGCGCGCACACGGGAGCGCCGCTTATCACGCAGCGAGCGTTTCTTTTTTAACTGCTTCGCCGTAGCCATCTCTTATATCGACCTTATTTGCCAGTTTTACCCGCTTTGCGGCGGATAACTTCATCAGAATAACGCACACCCTTGCCGAGATAAGGTTCCGGCGGGCGCAAACTACGAATATTGGCGGCAACCTGACCGACGACTTGCTTGTCGATCCCGGTGATACCTATTTTTTGACGACCTTCGGTCGTAAAAGTGATATCTACCGGAGGATTCACCACGATTTCGTGGGAATATCCTAATTTCATCACCAAATCTTTTCCACGCAATTCAGTCGTATACCCGACGCCTTCGAGGATTAAGTCACGCCGGAAACCCTGCGAAACTCCAACCACCATATTTGCCACCAAAGCGCGGGTCAACCCGTGCAGGGCACGGTGTTGGCGCTCATCGGACGGGCGCGTAACGATCACTTCATTGCCCTCTTGCGTGATTGTCATGTCCGGGTGGGCGTCCATCGACGATTCCCCTTTTGGACCTTTGACAGTCACGCGCTGCCCGTCGATCTTGATCTCGACCTTTGCGGGCAGCGGAATTGGTTTCTTACCAATACGTGACATCGCTGTGCCTTTCTCTTACCACACGTAGCACAGCACTTCGCCGCCAACACGCTCGCGACGTGCCTGCTGCGCCGTCATAACGCCCTTGGGCGTCGTCACGATTGCGATGCCAATGCCACTCATCACACGGGGCATGTCGGTACGGGTGCTATACACCCGGCGTCCCGGCTTGCTGATACGGGTGATATTGGTGATCACTGGCTGGCGGTCACGGCGCGCGCCGTGATATTTCAATGTGATGACGATCCGCGCAAACGGCTTCTCGTCGATCACCTCAAATGCTTCAATATAGCCTTCTTCCTTCAAGATCCGGGCGATTTCGACCTTGATCTTGGAGGAAGGCACATCACACGCTTGCTTACGGGCAAGCAGAGCGTTGCGAATGCGCGTGAGCATATCTGCGATTGGATCGCTCGTCATGCTAACTGTCTCACTTTCTCACCAGCTCGATTTGACCACACCGGGAATCTTGCCTGCCAGTGCCTGTTCGCGGAAATGAATACGGCACAGCGCAAAACGGCGCATGTAACCGCGTGGACGTCCGCAGATCTTCCCAGAACTTGGGTCGATGAACTGGCAACGATTGCGCACGCGCACTTTGTATTTCCGGCGACCTTCACGAGCCGTCACCGATCTCTTAGCCATCTGCTCAATCCCTCTTTATCAGACGCGATTATTTATCGCGGAAAGGCATACCGAGCAGCTTGAGCAGCCGGCGACCTTCCTCATCACTTTGCGCTGAGGTGACAATCGTGATTTCCATACCGCGGATCTTGTCAATCTTGTCATATTGAATTTCAGGAAAGACCAACTGTTCACGCAAACCCACTGTATAGTTACCACGTCCATCAAATGTATCTGGTGAAACGCCCCGAAAGTCGCGGATACGCGGCAATGCGACGTTTACCAGCCGGTCCAAAAGTGCCCACATCTTGACACCGCGCAACGTGACCTTGGTGCCGATGGCACGTCCTTCACGCAGTTTGAATGCCGCGATACTTTTCTTCGCCTTCGTGATCACCGGTTGTTGCCCGCTGATCAAGCGCAAGTCGCTGACCGCACCATCGAGCGATTTGGCGTTATCCACCGCTTCGCCCACACCGATGTTGATCACGATTTTTTCGAGACGCGGCACTTGCATCACATTAGAGTACCCGAAATGAGTCATCAAGGCGGGCACTGCCTGTTCTTCGTAACGTTGCTGAATTGCGTATTTAGCCATAGTGTGCCCGCCTACTCGACGTCCGCGTTGCACTTACGGCAAACGCGCACTTTGAAACCATCTTCACGGTCACGGTACCCGACACGGGTCGCTTTATCACAGGTGGGACACACCAGCGATACGTTGGACAAGTGAATGGAACCGTTAAATTCCACAATCTGAGCGGGGATCTGCTGCGTGCCCACTTGCCGAGCTTTGCGATGGCGCTTCAGAAGGTTGACACCCCCCACCACCACGCGATCTTCCTTGGGCAACACCTGCATTACCTCACCGCGTTCGCCGACATCTTTACCGGCGATAACTTGTACTTGGTCACCTTTTTTAATCCGTTGCATCGTTCACCCTCCCCTATTTATAGGGTTTCCGGCGCGAGCGAAACGATTTTCAGGAAACCACGATCGCGCAGCTCACGAGCCACCGGTCCGAATACGCGCGTCCCCTTCGGGTTCTGCATGTCATCGTTGAGGATGACCACCGCGTTATCATCAAACTTGATGTGTGACCCATCGGCACGCCGATATTCTTTCGCCACACGCACGATCACTGCCTTCACCACATCGCTTTTCTTCACGCTGCCCTGTGGAGACGCAAATTTCACGGTACACACGACGATATCGCCAATGCCGCCGTACATCCGTCGCGACCCACCCAGAACACGAATCACCAACACCAGTTGCGCACCCGTATTATCGGCTACTTTGAGACGAGATTCATTCTGAATCATTTACGAATTCCCACCTTCATCAGTAACGCCCAACACAGTTTCATCGGCGAGCGTACCCAGTTCGGGCGCGCCCATCTCTTGTAACACGGCTTCCACCATCCACCGCTTATTCTTGCTCAGCGGACGGCTTTCCACGACGCGGACGAGTGCGCCCACTTCGATAACGTCACTTTCGTCATGCGCCATCACTTTTTTCGTCGTCTTGACCACCTTCTTATAGATGGGGTGGGTCTTACGACGTTCAATGGCGACGACAACCGTCTTATCCATTTTATTGCTCACAACACGCCCTACGAGGCGGCGGCGATCATTAGCCATTGTTGTTTTCCTTCTGAAGCTGGCGTTCACGCAGGATCGTCATGATCCGCGCGATTGTCCGGCGCGTCTGGGGGATTTGCATCGGGTCTTCTAAACGCCCAAAACCATCCTGCAAACGCAACCTGAACAATGTTTCTTTCTTGTCTTCGAGCGCATCCCCTAATTCCATATCAGAAAGTTGGCGGATTTCAAAAATGTTCATATCGTCCCTACCACTTCCTGCCCAGAAATCGGGTCAATGCGTCTGATGAACTTGGTTTTGATCGGCAGCTTGTGGGATGCCAAGCGCAAGGCTTCACGCGCTTCGACTTCGGGAATGCCACCCATCTCGAACAAAACGCGCCCCGGGCGAATAACTGCTACCCAGAACTCGACCGAACCTTTACCGCTACCCATGCGCGTCTCTGCCGCCTTTTTCGTGACCGGCTTATCGGGGAAGACACGGATCCAAATCTTCCCACGACGACGGACGTAGCGCACCATAGTACGGCGAGCAGCTTCAATTTGACGACTGGTCATCCAGCAAGGCTCAAGCGCCTGCAAACCATATTCACCAAAAGCTACTGTGGCACCACGATACGACTTGCCCCTCATGCGACCGCGCATTTGCTTACGATACTTTACCCGCTTTGGCAACAACATCGTTCAAAACTCCTTACGGGCTGACGTAGGCTTCTGTCACGTCGCTGACCGGTTTCTTCAGCTCGCGAGTTAAGACATCGCCCTTATAGACCCAGACTTTGATACCGATGCGTCCGAAGGTCGTCGTGGCTTCCGCTTTTGCGAAGTCGATGTCAGCGCGCAGCGTACCACGCGGGACCCGACCCTCACTTTGCCATTCACGACGCGCCATGTCCGCACCAGCCAGACGCCCAGAAACTTCGATCTTAATTCCTTGTGCGCCCTGACGCATGGCTTGTTGCAGGGCACGTTTGATGGCGCGCCCATGTCCAACACGCCGTTCGATCTGTTGACCGATGTTTTCGGCGACCAAGAAAGCATCCAAATCAGGTTTGTCGATCTCGGTCACTTCGACTTTTGCTACTTTACCCGTCAAATCCTGAAGCCCTTGTTTCAGCTTCTTGACGGCATCACCCTTACGCCCGATCAGAATGCCGGGGCGGGCAGTGTGGATCATGATCTGCAACTGATTAGAATTGCGTTCGATCTCGATGCGCGACACGCCAGCCTTCGTCGCTTCCTTACGGATGTAGAGACGGATCTTGAAATCTTCCTGCAACAGGATGCGATACTGCGCCTTGTTGGCGAACCAGCGCGCGTCCCAATCCCGGTTGATTTTCAAACGGAAACCGACTGGATTAACTTTACGCCCCATCGTTACTTCCCTTCTCGCTCAGCAAGCACAATCGTCAAGTGCGATGTGCGCCGCTTCCGTGGCTTATAGCGACCGCGCGCTCCGGCTTTGAAACGCTTCAAGACGGGACCGCCATCGGCATAGATGGTATCGATCGACAGCTTGTTGGTCTCAAGTTCGAAGTTGTTTTCGGCATTCGCCAGCGCCGACTTCACGAGCTTGTGGACAATTCGAGCGCCTTTTTGGGGCATAAATTCCAGCACCGTCAACGCTTGCTCCGCGTCCATGCCTCGCACCTGATCGATCACCAGACGCAGCTTCTGGGGGGAGATGGGCGCGTAGCTCAATCTCGCTTTAACTTCCATGACTATCCCTCCAGTTAACGCTTCTTCTTCTCAACCAAATGCCCGCGATAGGTGCGCGTCGGTGCAAATTCGCCTAGTTTGTGCCCCACCATATTTTCGGTGATGTAAATCGGCACATGGCGTCGCCCGTCGTGCACAGCAATAGTGTGACCCACCATCTGCGGAAAGACGGTGCTGGCACGACTCCAAGTACGGATGACCGTTTTCTTGTTGTCGATATTCAGCCGGTCCACCTTCTTTAGCAATTTCAAGTCCACGTATGGACCTTTTTTCAGCGAACGTGACATCTAAACCCTCTTTAGCTTCTAGCGTCCAGCTTCTAGCCAAACGCTAGAGGCTCGCTACAATCGTTAACGCCGCTTGCCACGACGACGAACAATAAACCGGTCAGTACGCTTGTTACGGCGTGTACGCCAACCCAACGCAGGTTTACCCCACGGAGTTTTCGGACCGGGCAAACCGATACCGGAGCGTCCTTCACCACCACCATGAGGGTGACCCGACGGATCCATCGCGATACCGCGAACCGACGGACGCCAGCCCATCCAACGACGGCGGCCTGCTTTACCGAGGTTGATATTGCCATGATCGGTATTGCCGACCTGCCCAATCGTCGCCATGCAATTTTCATGCACCATACGGACTTCGCCGCTCGGCAGACGCACTTGGCTGTAAATGCCTTCTTTCGCCAGCAATTGTGCCGACACCCCTGCCGACCGCGCCATCTGTCCACCTTGTCCGGGCAGCAGTTCCACATTGTGGATTTGCGTACCGACCGGAATATCGCGGATGTAGAGCGCGTGACCGACACGAATTTCTGCACGGTCGCCATTGGCAATCCGGTCGCCCACCTTCAACCCCAAGGGGGCGATGATGTAACGCTTCTCACCATCTTCATATTGCACAAGCGCGATCCGCGCCGAACGGTTGGGATCGTACTCAATAGCGATGACTTGCGCCGTAAAATCAAATTTATTGCGCTTGAAATCGATGATGCGATAGCGACGACGATGACCGCCGCCCCGATGACGCACCGTCATCCGCCCCACGTTGTTGCGTCCGCCACTCTTGCGAATGGGTTCGGTCAACGCCCGCTCGGGCTTCTTCTTGGTGATTTCTGAGAACGTGTGCCCTGTCATCCCGCGACGACCTGCGGAAGTGGGCTTGTAACTTTTTACCGGCATAATCTTCTCGCCCCGCCTTAGACTTCAAACAACTCGATACGCTCGCCGAATTCCAAGGTCACGATAGCTTTTTTCCACTGCTTCGTGCGCATGTAGATGTGGCGTCCGCGCTGCCCACGCTTAGCGGGCATAATAATGGTATTGACCTTCTTGACTTTCTTTTCAAAGATGATCTCAACCGCGTGGCGGATTTGCTGCTTATTCGCCGTTTGGGCGACCTCAAACACGTATTGGCTGTTCTCATCCGTGAGGATGTTTGATTTTTCCGTCACGACCGGACGCAAAATCACGTCGTAGAGATGTAATTCCGCCATGTTACTCGGCTCCCTTCGTGCTGACCTTGACATTGCCCCAAATGCCCTTGATGACTTCAAGCGCATCCAACGAGACAATCACGCGGTCATACTGGAGCAAATCACGAATGTTCAAGTAGCTGGCGCGCAGCGTCTTGGCATTGTCTAGGTTGTTCACGCTGCGTTGGACGTTTTCGTTGCGTTCGGCTACTAACACCAGCTTGGAGTTTTCCCCCGCGAGTGCTTTCAAGATGCGGTTTGCTTCTTTCGTCTTGGGCTGTTCTAGCTCAAAACGTTCGACAAACACCAATTGATTGTCGTTCAGAAGCACGGTCAAGGCACTACGAATGGCACCGCGACGCATCTTCTTGGGCATATCCTGATCATAGCTACGGGGACGGGGACCCATAGGGCGACCGCCGCCGACAAACTGGGTGGCACTGAACGACCCGTGACGGGCGCGTCCAGTTCCTTTTTGGCGATACATCTTCGCGGTCGTCACATTGACTTCACTGCGACGCTTTGCATTATGGGTGCCCAAACGTAGCTGCGCCATTTGGCGGATATACATTTGATGCATCAACCCCATGTTGACTTTTGCCGCGAAGATATCGGCTGGCAGATCAACGGTTGAGACCTGCTGACCGTTCATATTGAGTACTGGAACTTGTAGACTCATCGTTTAACCTCCTCGCCCGCTTTAGCGGTAACCCGGACGAGCGGGTTTCACGATTACAATCCCGCCATTCGCACCCGGTACCGAACCTCTGACCGCGAGCAGGTTACGTTCAGTGTCTACCACAACCACCACAAGGTTCTGTGAAGTCACTCGTTCGCCACCCGAACGCCCAGACATGCGCGTTCCGGGATAAGTGCGCCCGGGAGTAGAACCAGCACCCGCCGAACCCGGAGCGCGTTCACGGTCAGACTGACCATGGGTCTTGGGTTGGCGATGAAAATTGTGCCGTTTGATCGTACCGGTAAAACCCGTACCCTTGCTCGTACCGACCACATCGACATGTTCGCCTACGGTGAACACATCGGCTTGTAACATTTGTCCCTCAGTCACGTCCACATCCCCTTTACGGAGACGGAATTCACGCAGAACTTTGACTGCGGGCAGATTGTTCCGCTTCAAGTGCCCCAACTGACCTTTACTCAGACGCTGGGGTTTCGTTTCGCCAAAACCAAGTTGAATTGCCGTATAACCGTCTTTGTCGGCAGTTCGTACTTGAGTAACGTAGCAAGGACCCGCTTGGATGACGGTGACGGGAATAACATTTCCGTTCGCGTCGAAGATTTGGGTCATGCCGACTTTACGACCGATGATGCCTTTCATTTGCCCTGTTCCTTCCGAAGAGGCAGCCAAGCCCCTTGCTCCCACTGTGCTTCAACTCGTATTGGCGGGTAGGCTCGAACCCGCGTGCGAGACTAAATCTTGATCTCGATGTCCACGCCCGCTGGCAGATTCAGGCGCATCAACGTATCAATCGTTTTGCTGTCCGGGTCGAGCACGTCCAGCAACCGCTTATGCGTTCTGATTTCAAAATGCTCATGCGCATCTTTATCGATGAACGCCCCACGGCGAACCGTGAACCGCTCCAGCCGTGTTGGCAGGGGCACCGGACCGATCACCCGCGCACCCGTGCGTTCCGCCGTTTCGACGATCCGCTGTGCCGACTGATCCAGAATTCGGTGATCGTATGCCTTCAATCGGATACGAATTTTATTTTTATACATCGTTGCTTGCCTTCTGCGTCGCGGTTATTTTGCCCTCTGAGAAGTGATGCCGGAAAGCTTGTGCTTCCCGGCATCACACAGGGGACGTATTGAAAGCGAACGCTTACACTTTTTTGTCGGGAAGCAGTTCGGTGATGACGCCTGCGCCGACCGTCAAACCGCCTTCACGAATAGCGAACTTGGAACCTTTTTCCAACGCGACGGGGACAATCAGTTCAACCTGAAGGTTGACATTGTCGCCGGGCATCACCATCTCGACACCTTCCGGCAAAGTGACGGTACCCGTAACGTCCATCGTGCGGATGTAGAACTGCGGACGATAGCCGCTGAAGAATGCTTTGTGACGACCGCCCTCATCCTTACGCAGGATGTAGACTTCGCTCATGAACGTCTTGTGCGGGGTGATGCTCTTGGGAGCCGCCAACACCATACCGCGTTCAACTTGTTCACGAGTGGTGCCGCGCAACAGGATACCAGCGTTGTCGCCAGCTTCCGCGCTATCAAGTTCTTTATGGAACATTTCGATACCGGTCACAATCGTGGTCATGACTTCTTCACGCAGACCGATGATCTCGATGTTGTCACCCTTCTTCAAGGTGCCACGTTCGACGCGACCGGTCACAACCGTACCACGACCCTTGATCGAGAACACGTCTTCGACGGGCATCAAGAAGGGTTTGTTCTTTTCACGCTCGGGGGTGGGGATCCACGTATCAACTGCTTCCATCAACGCCAAAATCGGCGCATATTCGGGAGCATCGACCTTGGTCGCCGACGATTCGTTGGCGAGACGGGCAGAACCACGCACCATCGGGGTATCTTCGCTGAAGCCGTAGGAGGTCAACAGTTCTTGCAGTTCCATCTCCACGAGTTCGATGAGTTCTTCATCGTCCATCATATCGACTTTGTTCAAGAAGACGACCATCGCGGGCACTTCCACCTGACGCGCCAACAACACATGTTCACGGGTTTGCGCCATCGGACCATCCGCTGCGCTCACCACGAGGATAGCGCCATCCATTTGGGCGGCACCGGTGATCATGTTTTTGATGAAGTCACGGTGACCAGGGCAATCGACATGGGCATAGTGACGGGCTTCCGTCTCGTATTCAACGTGACGGATGTTGATGGTGATACCGCGCGCCTTTTCTTCGGGAGCGTTATCGATATCGTCGTACTTCATCAATTCGGCTCGCCCAGAGAGAGCCATCACTTTGGTGATTGCGGCGGTCAAGGTCGTCTTGCCGTGATCGACGTGACCGATTGTTCCCACGTTGACGTGGGGTTTATTGCGCTCGAACTTTTCCTTACCCATCTTTAGTTCCTCTTGCTCTTTGTCTTTAGCAAACCTGATAAACACTGGGGCGTTGGCACCAGTGGAGCCAACGCCCACGGTGGCAGGTCAACATGACCTTGTGAAATTAGCTGCCGGCTTTGATCACTTCGTCGGCGATGTTCTTCGGCGCGGCGCTGTACTTCTCGAATTCCATCGTGAAGCTGCCACGCCCCTGAGTCATATTACGAATCTGCGTCGCATAGCCGAACATTTCGCCGAGCGGCACGTTGGCGTGAATAGAAGTCACCCCAAGACCACGCGGATCCATGCCGCCGATGATGCCCCGTCGCGAAGACAAGTCGCCGACAATCGTACCGGTATAATCATCCGGCACCACGACTTCGACCCTCATCGTCGGTTCCAGCAGGACGGGTGCGCCCTTCTGAACCCCTTCTTTGACGCACATCGAGCCAGCGATCTTAAACGCCATTTCGCTGGAGTCAACATCGTGCGAGGCACCATCGACCAGTTTCGCCTTTAGCCCCACGACGGGATAGCCCGCCAAGACGCCGCCAGCCACCGCTTCGCGAATACCGTTTTCGGTCGGGCGGATGAACTCACGCGGGATAGAAGCCCCACGAATGCCATCCACGAACAGCAGACCGTCTTTCGCCAAAGGCATTTCTTCTTCTGAGAGCGGTTCAAATTCGATCACGACACGGGCATACTGACCCTTGCCACCGCTTTGACGTTTGAAGGTCGTGTCAATGCGGACAGCTTTGGTGATGGTTTCACGATAGGCTACGCGCGGACGACCGACCGTCGCCTGCACGCCAAATTCGCGCATCATGCGATCCACGAGAATTTCGAGGTGAAGCTCACCCATCCCGCGAATCTTGGTCTGACCGAGTTTATCGTCGACTTCCACACGGAAGGTGGGGTCTTCTTCCGCCAAACGGCGGAGGGCGATACCCATCTTGTCTTGGTCGGCTTTGGTGTTCGGTTCGATGGCGACTTCGATCACTGGTTCTGGGAAGCTGATCTTTTCCAGCAAAATCTGATGATCGCCATCACTGAGCGTATCGCCCGTGAAGGTATCTTTCAGCGCCAACACTGCCGCAATATCACCAGCATGGACTTCATCAATATCTTCACGATCATTGGCGAACATACGGACAATGCGGCTGATGCGCTCGCGGTTACCATTGCTCGTATTCATCAAGCTTGTGCTTGTACGCACCACACCCGCATAAACGCGGAAGAATGCCAAGCGTCCGACGTAGGGGTCGGTCAAAATTTTGAAGACCAACGCCGTCGCCGGTTCGTCATCCGAAGGAGTACGTTCCAGCGGTAATTCGGTCTTCGGGTCAATGCCCGTCACCGGAGGAACATCCAGTGGCGAAGGCAGCAATTCGACGACCTTATCGAGCATCAACTGGACGCCCTTGTTTTTCAGCGCCGATCCGCACAGCACGGGTTGAACCTTGCAAGCGATCGTCGCCGCGCGCAGAGCCGGGAGAAGCTCATCATCGCTGATTTCTTCGCCCATCAGGAATTTTTCAGTCAGGAAATCGTCATTTTCAACGATTGCATCCACCATCTCAGCATGACGGCGAGTTGCTTCAGCCATCAGCGCTTCAGGAATCGGACCGTGTTTGATGTCACTTCCGGCATCATCTCCATAGGTGACCAGTTCCATCTTCAGTAGGTCAACAATCCCTGCAAATTCGGCACCTTCACCATATGGGAACTGAATCACGACCGGTTTGCCCTTGAGGCGATCCACGACCATGTCCACACAACGTTGGAAGTTCGCGCCGGTGCGATCCATCTTGTTGACGAAGCACATACGCGGCACGTTATACTGATTGGCTTGACGCCACACTGTTTCAGATTGCGGTTCGACACCGGCGACACCATCAAAAACGACAACGCCACCATCCAACACACGCAAACTGCGCTGTACTTCGGCTGTAAAATCGACGTGTCCGGGGGTATCGATCAAATTGATGTGATAACCATTCCAAGACGCCGTGACCGCTGCTGCCGTGATCGTGATACCACGTTCACGTTCTTGCTCCATATAATCCGTGGTCGCCGCGCCATCATGCACTTCACCGATTTTGTGAACCATCCCGGTGTAGTACAAAACACGTTCGGTCGTCGTTGTTTTACCGGCGTCAATGTGAGCGATAATGCCGATGTTGCGAACTTTGCTGATGTCGTAAGGTGCTTCAGTTTTCTTTACCATTTTCCCTGCCCAGCTACGCGGCTCATCTTCAAATCGCTTGCGCGATCTGCAAACTTCTTAACGGAAGTGTGCAAACGCACGATTTGCTTCTGCCATACGATGTGTATCGTCTTTACGTTTAACCGATGCGCCTTGACCGTTAAAGGCATCCATCAGTTCATTCGCCAGCTTATCCGCCATGCTGCGACCATTACGGGCGCGGGCGTTGTCTAACAGCCAACGCATTGCCAACGTGGTGCCGCGTTCCGTAGCCACTTCGACTGGAACTTGGTAGGTTGCCCCACCGACACGCATGGGTTTAACTTCAATAGCGGGAGTCGCATTGCGTAGTGCTTGTTCAAGCACCTCAATCGGATGACGCTTAGCGCGCTCTTCGACGATATCTAACGCACGGTACATAATACCCTGCGCGGTGCTTTTCTTGCCCCCGATCATCATACGATTGACGATCATCGCCACATGCAAGCTGTTAAACTTGTTGTCGGGAGGCGTAATCCGCTTAGGTGGACTTTTTCTTCTTGGCATCTCTAACTATCCCTACTTCTTCTTGCCAGCGGCTGCGGGCTGACCGGGTTTCGGACGCTTCGAGCCATATTTGCTGCGCGATTGATGCCGATTCTTGACGCCGTCCGCATCGAGGGTGCCGCGCACGATATGGTAACGAACACCGGGAAGATCGCGGACACGACCACCACGCACCAACACAACACTATGTTCTTGCAGACTATGACCTTCGCCGGGGATATACGCCGTGATTTCGATACCATTCGAAAGGCGTACACGCGCAACTTTACGAAGAGCCGAGTTCGGCTTCTTCGGGGTCATCGTCTTGACGACGGTACACACCCCACGTTTTTGTGGCGCGCCCTTGGCACGGCGAGTGCGCTTTTGCTGGTAAACGTTCAGCGTGTACTGCAAAGCCGGGGCTTTGCTCTTGCTCTTCTTCGCTTTACGTCCCTTGCGCACCAACTGATTAATTGTTGGCATAAAAACACTCCACAAATTTCTGCTAGCCTGTCACAGGCAAGCAAAAAGGCGATCTATGATAGAACGCCTATATGAAACTTACCGTGTGTCGAGCCATCCCGCAAATTACGGGACACTTTCGCCACCACTCGCTCAGTTAGCACCCCATTGCCTCCGTGGAGGGTGTGTGCCATACAATGCGTGGGAGAATAATAACATTCCCCCCCCTTCAGCGTCAAGGGTGGCGAATGGGATAATGTGGTAGTGCTACTTCACAAAGTAAGCCATCCTGCCGGTTTAGACCACAGCGACGTTTGCCAGCGCGAACAGCAAATCCGACACCGCCACCGGTTTGTTCAAGATCACATCGGCACCTGCTTCGACCGCTTGATTGACCTGAAACCCACCCGTTGAACCGATCACCAACACGGGGATATGTTGATTGGTCGGCTGCTTACGCACATAACGCACCAAGTCGAGTGCGTTCATGTCGGGCATCATCATATCTAAGACAATGGCGTCTGGGATGGTTTGTAAAAGGTGGCTTAAGCCTTGGGCGACATCATTCGCAAGGACGACGATATAGCCGGCATCCTCGAGCGCGCCCTGAAACACGTTGCCCACATGCGCCTCATTGACGACCACTAAAATCCGCCGTCCGTTCCCGTTGACAGGGCTGCGCTCGATGATCAGCGCCGACACCTCGCTCGTCTGGTTGGAGGCGCGGGTGGGCACCACCGCGACCGTCATCTGCAAATGCAAATGCCCAAATTGTAATTGATCGCCATGTCGTAAGCGGTACTCTTTGCCGGCATCGCACGCCACGCTATTTAAGCGCGTGCCGTTGGTGCTGTTCAAATCACGCAGATGTAACCGTTGCTCCTTGACGGTGATCACAGCGTGGCGGCGCGACACCCCCTTGCTGTAGGCGTCAAAGGGCGTCAGGTCAATATCCGCAGTTTGATCCCCATTGGCATCGCTACGCCCGATCAACATGGCATTGCGAACTTCCATCTGGAGGGTGGTGGCGGTGCCGACGATGCGAAACTCGATGACCCACGGCAGGTTTTGATCGAGAGGACCCGTCCCAACAAAAGCGGCATCAGGAGAAACCACGACCGGCGGCGACTCAGGGTCAACAGCATTCTCTAGGTGTCGGGTTCCCATCTTCGATTTGAAGTCAGGGGATGTCATGGCTTACCCTCTCTCTTAAAAAGTTTCACTAGTTTTTAATGACACACGGTATCACGATAGTGCAATTTTATCATACATCCCATAGGGCAATGGTACTGTACGATTTTTGTAACTTAAATGTAAAAACGTAACTACACAGCTACCCCTCATCCCCCGACCCCTTCTCCCACAAGAGGAGAAGGGGAGAAACGCAGTAGAAAGTCCCTCGCCCCGCCGCTTCGCTTATGGAGAGGGATTGCCGCTTCGCTTTGGGTGAGGGGTGTGTAGTTACGTAAAAACAAGGTGGGGCAACAATATGCCCCCCACCCCCCCTACCACCTTACGACGACTTCAACCGTTCGATCAGCACCGTGCTCACCGCCAAGCCCGACAACGCCGCCCCTTCAACGCGCGGTGCGCCAAAGGCGTCCCCCGCAAAGAAGACCATACGCCCATCATTGGAAGCGAGGAAGTGCTCTGGATGCACCGAGATCGGGCGGGAATAGCGCCACTTCTTCAACTGAAGCTCGACGATCTGCGCCTGCCCCAATAACGGCAACAAATCGGTGCGGAAGACATTCAAAATCGTCTCATCCGGTTGATCCCACAAGTTGCGGCTATACATCCCCGCCGCTTGCATTGTCACGACCGCGCTGTTGCCAGAAATCCCCTTGCGTTGATTATCCGCCACCCAATGAATGTTCGCGCCTTCACGCTGAATACCACCGGGCACGGGCAGATTGAGGGGGCGATCTAGCAAAGCGATTGCCGTCAAGCACGGTTCGTAATGAATCGCTTGCAACGCCGCTTCGTCGTCCGCCGTCAAGAGGACTGCGCCCGCTTCTAGCAGCGCCAGCGATTGCGGGACGGGTGCCGTCAATAGCAGCGACCGTGCCGAAAACAAAGTGCCGTCTTCAAGTTCGGCTTGCCAGCCATTCAAATATTGGCGCACCGCCGTGACTTTGGCATTGACACGAATATCGAGTCCCTCGGCGAGGTGTTTGGCAAGTTGGTTCATGCCGCCTTTGACCGCATAGCGCGGATGCCCGTCGCGCGTCGTCGCCAAGCTGCCATCTGCCCACCCGCGTGACCATTCAAATACGAGACCATCCGCCAACCAACGCTCCACGAACGCACCGAACACCGGATCGCGCACCGTGAAGAATTGCGCGCCGTGATCGGCAAGCCCAGTCCCAATGCGGCGGGTCGCCAACCGACCGCCGACGCTTGTGCCTTTATCAAGGAGGAGGACCGTCTTGCCCGCGTCTTGAAGCGTGTGCGCCGCCATCAACCCGGATAATCCGGCACCGACAATGAGGACATCCGTCGCGAAATTCTGCGTCATGTATTTATTCAATCCCTGAATTCAAAAATGTAGCCTTCATTGTAACGCAAAAGAGGGGCGGCGTGTGTCGCCGCCCCCGTGATAAAGCTCACCCAATCCGTTGCCGAATGGAACCTACCTGCCGTCGTGTACGGGTATCTTTAGCGGAACAATTCGCGCACGATGACGTTGCGCTGAATTTCGCTGGTGCCTTCGTAAATCTGGAACACCTTGACATCGCGCATCAGTTTTTCGACCGGGTATTCGCGCATATAGCCATAGCCGCCGAACACCTGCACGGCGTCCACCGTGATCTTCATCGCCATATCCGCCGCAAAAGCTTTGGCGATAGCGATCTGCTTGGGGTTGTCGATGCCGTGATCGACCATCCACGCGGCTTGATACACCAGCAAACGGGCGGCTTCGATGTTGATCGCCATATCGGCAATTTTGTGCCCAATCGCTTGATGCTGCCAAATCGGTTGCCCAAACGTCTCGCGCTCTTTGGCATATTTGACGCATTCTTCCAGCGCTCGTCGCGCCACACCGACCGCGCCCGCTGCCACACCGGGGCGGCTGTGATCGAACACCTTCATCGCCAGCATGAAGCCCATGCCTTCGGCACCGATGCGGTTGGCTTCGGGCACTTCGACATTCTCAAAGGTGATCTCGGCGGTATCGGCAGCACGTTGCCCCAGTTTGTCGAAATGGCGACTGACCTGAATACCGGGGGTGTCACGCTCGATCACAAAGCACGAGATGCCGCGATGACGGGCGGTGGGGTCGGTGACGGCGAACACGGTGTAATAGTTGGCGTAGTTCACGTTGCTGATGAAAATTTTCGAGCCGTTGATGATGTACTTGTCGCCCACTTTTTCGGCGCGTGTCTGCATCCCCACGACGTTTGAGCCGGCGGCGGGTTCGGTCACACAATATGCCGCTAAGTTGCCTTGTTCGACGAGGCGTTCACCGAGCCAATAGGTTTTTTGTTCAGCGGTGCCGCCGATCAGCACAGGGAGCGATGATAAGTTATTGACGCTCATTGCCGTGCTGATGCCCGAACAGCCATAGGCGAGTTCTTCGGCGACGATACATTCTTCCAAAACGCTGGCACCGGGGCCACCGTATTCGAGGGGAATGTTCAGATTCACCAAGCCGATCTCCCGCCCTTTTTTGATAATCTCGAGGGGGAACTCTGCCGTTTTGTCAAAGTGTTCCGCAACGGGCGTGATCTCGCGAGCGGTGAAGTCCCGCGCCATCTTTTGAAGTTGTTTCTGTTCTTCGTTTAGCTCAAAGGAAACGCCGGTAGAAGTCATATCTAAAGTAGTCATTGGTGGATTATTCCTCAAAAAAAGAATCGAATGCCGATTAGATTATTGTAGCAGAGGCACGCGCGAAGTCCAAAAAAATTGGCGTCACACAAATTTCTCGAACCCCTGCCGGATGAATTCTTTGCCCAGTGCTTCGGCGCGAACTTGGTGAATGGTGCCCTCTCGATCCAGATACACGAACGACTCCGCAGCGGGTAGATAGCTGATTTCGAGGATGTCGGGTACCGAGTCGGCGGGCAAGTCTTTGAGTTTTTCGTAAAAAAACGGATAGACCTCGGTCGCCACGTGCAGCGACACCTGATCTGCACCAGCGTGCCCCACCATTTACGGGCTGGCACCCCTAAAAAAGAAGACATAGGGGACAGGGGTGGGTTTATTTCGTTGATAAAACGTCAGCCGCATGAACCTATGTCTTTTTGGCAGACTGCACCAAGCGGATACTTTGATATTGCTCGAACTATGGATAGGGTCATCTCGATTCGCCAGTGTCTCGAAGAAATCGAGCGCCTTTGCCAAATTCTGGGCTTCAATTGTGTCTCGCAACGGTTTACCGGTGATGGTGAACCCCTGTTGAATCACCATTTTGGTCTCGCCCAACGTGAGGGTGTTGCCCTCGATAGCGTTCGAATTATAAATATTTTTCAGCCGAAAATAATCCTGCAACGTAACTGCTCAGGTTGAAAAACGGTCGGTAATAAAGGGAGAAATGACCGTTGGCGGCAAATGGGTGGATATTCGGCGCGCGGACCTTCATGTTAACGAACGATTGACAAGCGCCTAATCCACCCCTACATCCACGTTTCGA
>Ga0163154_10002110_pt1 | contig 29567 bp, 27 predicted proteins | sample OliLakLV19MP9P1_FD_148649 | JGI IMG/M metagenome (GOLD analysis project Ga0163154, IMG submission 148649) | Freshwater microbial mat bacterial communities from Lake Vanda, McMurdo Dry Valleys, Antarctica - Oligotrophic Lake LV.19.MP9.P1 | ecosystem: Environmental > Aquatic > Freshwater > Lake >... | reverse complement strand
ATATTCATTTGTAAGAGATTGAATTGAGATTCAATTTCATTTAATTCTGGTTCAATCTTTTTTAATTCCTCTTTTAGTTTTTTACCTGCTTCAATTTGCTCTGGAGTTGGACGCTGACCACTGTGAACTGCTTCTTTGACTATCCGAGCGTGATCATTCATTTGTTTTTTAATTTGATCAGTACTTAATTGTAAAGCACGACGTTTGGCATCAACTTCTAGCAAAGAATCAACCACTGCCGGATCAAGATTTTTATTCTGACAAGCTTGTTTGACTTGATCAGCGTTTTCACGAATAAATTTGATATCTAACATATATATTTCCTTTTCTCCACTATACGGGTTTTTTCGTACGAAAAAACCCTCTTACGAATACCACAACCGTGATATCAGTAAGAGGGTCCTTTAATTGGACGGTGCCACCTCTTGTCTACTTAATTCCTGCTGTTACGGGCTTACCCGCTCAAGTTGTTACCCTCAAGAACGCAGTTTGATTACTCAAACATTTGACGACTACTAATCGCCTTGGGCGTCTGTAAACAATATTATACTACTTCTTTTTTTGAAAGCTAGTTTTGAGTTTTTTTGTGCGATGCTCTTATTTACTTCATATCTTGAAAGACTGTCACTAAAAAACTAATGTGCTCATCAGGTTCTTTGCCAATTAGCTCAAAGCCTTGCTGAATATCATCGCGACTGACGGCTGCGGCAAATGATTTATCTTTTAATTTTTTCTTGACTGACTTTGGTGTCATACCGACAAAACCTTCTGGTCGTAAAATTGAGACAGCGTACATAAATCCAGATAATTCATCACAAGCAAACATGTATTTTTCTAATACTGCTTCTGGTTTTTTACCAGTTCGGTCTGGAGCATGAGAGGCAATGGCATCTTTCATTTCTTGAGGATATTCATTGAGAAGTTCAGCGATGGCTTTATTTGGATGTTCATTTGGGTACATCTCCCAATCTAAGTCATGTAATAGGCCAGTCTGATACCATAATTCCTCGTCTTCTCCAAGATGGCGAGCATATGACCCCATCGCTTCTGCAACCATGTAGCAATGACGTTGTAGAGCCGGGTTTTTAACATATTCATCTAACAAATTGACTGCTTTATCTCGAGCTGGTACAGACATACATCCTTTTATTTAGCAATTACTATTCCGGCCAATTCAACAGTGCCACCACAATATGAAACAATTAAATCAATACTATCTTGAAGTGTTTGCTCGACTTGTGCCCGACTAATACTGCCAATACCGTCAACATTTAAAAGTATGTCTGTTGTTTGTTCTGTCACACTTGTTCTCTGTGCATCACGATAATTAAAATCAAGGTTGTAGGCTCCTTGCTGATCAAAATAACAAATCTCTTCAGAATTAATAATAGTTGGTTCTTGATCACCTAAAAGTAAAATCTGTTCACCGCCTTCAGCAAATTTTAATACCGTAGGTAACTGCACATTATTCAAATCAAACGCTCCAACGGAAACTTTATTTTTTAATACAGCTAAGTTATACGCGTCAACACAAGTGTTAACCGTATACAGCTCTTTTCCATCGGCAATTCTTCTCAATAATGCTTCAGGGCTTGGCCGGCGAGATTGATACTTAACTTTCATTGATTTGTATAACTCACGATAAGCTTGAACTTCGGGAATTTCATTGATTGAATCGCGAGTTAATCCGGTAATGGAATTTAAAATTTCTTGTTTTGCTTGATTTAATTCTGGTAAAGACTTTTGAATTTTGACCCCTCTAATAATAGCTACTCCAAGACTTATTGAAGGATGGGCTTTACCTACCTTTTGATCAATAGTAATTATTTCTGGTTTGATAATTTCTGGAAGTTGATATGTTATTTGTTTGATTTCTTTATTTTCTAATTCAATCTCTAACTGATTTTTACGACTACTAGCTATGTTTTGAGACAAACTTAAAAGTAACCAAGCAGCTCGAGGACCATGGGTTTTACCAATTAAAGCTAAATATATAGCTTGAAAACCAGTTTTAGCTCCTAAAGTTGGCTTAGCTTTATCAAAAATAGCTTGTTGTAAATCTTGAGGATTTGACCATTGCTGAGATTCACTTAATGCAATTGCCTCCAAAACAAAAGTAATTTGTTCCGCAGTTAATTTTTCTGCTTCAATGGGGAACGTTGGTTGCGGTGTAAATGCATATTCTCTAGGTGCATAGGTAGCAATCCAAATCTCAGCGAATTGTTTTCTTTCTTCTAATAGCTGTAACTCAACTTCATTTAACGGTGAACCTTTAACTTCAGCACATTTATCAATTAAATTAACGTCAGGATACTGCATCCACGTTGCTACATCGCGAAATCGAGGTAAAAAGTGAACAGTAGAAATATTTTCTGAAATTTGAGATAAAACAAATGATCGACCAAGCCTTTCATCTCCTGCCTCTACACCCCAATAAATTCGAGCTGACTGATCATACTCATCATATAAATCAGGAATTGCCATAGTTTGTTGAGGATCAAAGTCAATAACTTGGTTGTAATTTTTATTTACAAATAAGAAACGAGCAATTTCTGGTGGGAATAACTTAACAAATTCACGAGCTGAAGTACCAACTCCTTTACTGGAACTCATTTTTGCACCGCGTAACAAAATCCATTCATAAGGAATATTAAATGGTTCAGGAATATCTAAAACTTGCTCACAAACTTTTGAAGCCATATCTCGAGATCCACCTTCAGTAGAATGATCTTTGCCGGCTCCTTCAATGGTGATTCCCATTACTTTCCAATGTGCTGGCCAGTCCATTTTCCATAATAATTTACCATTATCTCCAATTGGTTTGACTTTACCGGTGTGACCACAACCTTTTGCCCACTCAACTTTATTTGGTTGACATTCATATGACACATATTCACCATCCCAAGCTGTAGCTAGTGTTGATCCAACTATTTGACAATTCTGGCAACGTACTTGATATGGATACCAGTCATCTGGCAATTTGTAATCAGCAACCTCGATGTAAATTTTTTTAATTGCTTCGACTTTATCTAATACTTCTCTAATAACTTGATCGAACTTACCTTGTTGATATAACTTATGACTCCAGACAATTTCTTGTTCACAACCGACATAGCGGAAGGCATCAATAAAATCTATGGCGTAAAACTCAGCCATGCTAGTAGTATTTTCATATCTTTGTATTTCTTCCTGACTTACATCTGTAAATCTAATTCCAGATTCGTGTAATTCTGGTCGAGGAATTCTATACAAAGATTTCCCCATTTGTGCAGAATAAATTTCTTGATTCATGTAATGAGGCAAACCATCCATATTATCAAGATCATTAAAAACATATGTGCTTGTTACAGGTCCAGAAGTTTTTTTTGCCAATGCTTTAGCAACTATGTCATGCAACACAACACCACGTAATGCTCCAACATGGACACGTCCAGATGGAGTCTTCATATCGTCTACATGTAATTTAGTAATACCATTTTTTTCTTGCCACTCAAGAATCTGATCAACTACTTGATCAACCCAGTGTGCTTGTTGTAAATGCTCTTTTGCCATATTTTTTTCTCTTAATTGTGCTTAAACTAAAAACCCCGCCGAGTGGCGGGGTTGATATTACTTATTTATTTACTTGAGCTCAAGTATCTTGTAAGCTACAGTTCCCGCCGGTGCTGCAACCTTGACTTCATCATCCTTCTTCTTACCTAACAAGGCTTTACCAATAGGAGATGATACTGATATTTTACCAGCAATTGGATCAGCTTCAAACTCCCCAACCATATTATAGGTGACTTTTTTCTTGTTAACTAAATTTTGGACAACAACTGTACTGCCAATACCAACTTTAGTTTGACTTCGTGTTGCTTTAACTACTTTAGCTTTAGCTAAAATAATAGTAATTTCGTCTCGGCGAGTTTCTAAGAAATCTAATTCTTCTTTGGCATCATGGTACTCTGCATTTTCAGATAAATCACCATATGAACGAGCAGTAGACACGCGTTTAATACTATTTGGAATTTTAATTTCTTCTAAATGTTTCAACTCACCAGTGAGCTCATCCAAGCCGTCTTGAGTAATTTCAATATGATCTTGTAGATTGTTTGACATGATGTGATTAGTATAGGAGACAATAGATATAAGTCAAGCTTTAATGTAAGAATGCTTGCGAATTTCTTAAATACTAGTTCTTCGAGATTTCTGTGCTACTCTCAGTTCTAACATTGCTAGTTTCAGTGATGCTTCTGCCATCAACAGTTCACGCTTATCTTGAGACAACTTCATCGTTTCTGTAGCTTGTTTAATGGCTTGTTGAGCTCTTTGTTCACTAAGATCTCGAGCGTGTACGGCTGTATCAACCATGATAATAATAGAATTATCATGGCTAACAGTTAAGAACCCTTGAGAAACAACAATTGATTCTTCTTTTTGGTTACTACTGAATCGTAATTCACCAGGACTTAGTTTAGTGAATAAAGGAATATGACCAGGTAAAATCGTCACTTCACCTTCAATAGTCATTGCAGTTAAGCTTTCGACTGTAGTGTGAATTAATTCTTTTTCTTGAGACACAACATGTAGGTGTAACTTTGCCATAATACCATCCTCTATTCACTTAGTTCAATTAAATTTTCTTTGCTTTTTCTATAGCTTCATCGATAGTACCAACCATATAGAATGCTTGTTCTGGTAAGGCGTCGTGCTTGCCTGCTAAGATTTCTTTAAATCCTCTGATTGTCTCACCGATAGTCACATATTTACCTGGAGTATTAGTGAATTGTTCAGCGACAAAGAATGGCTGAGTCAAGAAACGTTGAATTTTGCGAGCACGAGTTACAACTAACTTGTCATCTTCACTTAATTCATCAATACCTAAGATAGCGATAATGTCTTGTAACTCTTTGTATCTCTGTAAAGTTCTTTGAACTGCACGAGCTGTTTCGTAGTGCTCTGCTCCAACAATCTCTGGATCTAAAATTTTTGATGAAGAAGTTAATGGATCAACAGCTGGAAATAATGCCTGTTCTGCTAATTTTCTTTCCAAAGAAATAGTTGAGTCAATATGTGCAAAAGTTGTAGCTGGACCGGGGTCAGTGTAGTCATCAGCAGGAACAAAGATAGCTTGAATTGAAGTAATTGAACCATCTTTGGTAGAAGTAATTCTTTCCTGCAAATTTGCCATTTCACTAGCCAAGTTAGGTTGGTAACCCACTGCAGATGGAATACGACCGAGCAAAGCAGATACTTCAGCTCCAGCTTGAGTGAAACGAAAAATGTTGTCTAAAAAGAACAACACGTCTTCATGCTTCTCATCACGGAAGTACTCAGCCATAGTCAAAGCAGTCAAAGCAACGCGTAAACGGTTACCTGGTGGTTCATTCATTTGACCAAAACACATAACAGTATTTGGTAAAACACCTGAATCCTTCATTTCATGAAATAAGTCATTGCCTTCACGAGTTCTTTCTCCGACACCACCAAAAACTGAGTGGCCATCATGTTCTTCAGCCACGTTACGGATTAATTCTTGAATAATAACAGTCTTACCCACACCTGCGCCACCAAAAGCACCGACTTTACCACCCTTCATAAATGGAGAAATTAAGTCAATGACTTTAATACCAGTTTCAAGCATTGATGGACTTGTTTCTTGATCAACTAAAGCAGGAGCAGCGCGATGAATTGGGGCAAATTTAGTGAATGTAACTTTTTCTGCTTCGTCGATTGTTTCTCCAACCACATTAAATACTCGACCGAGAGTTTGTTCGCCAATTGGCACAGTAATAGGTGCGCCAGTATTTTCAATTTCTTGACTTCGCTTTAAACCATCAGTAGTGCCCATAGCAATAGTTCTGACTTCAGTTTGAGAAAGTTGTTGTAATGTTTCGAAGTATAAGATTGAACCATCTTTACGAGTCATTTTTAAGGCATCATAAATTTTTGGCAAATTTTCTGTAAAAGCTACGTCGACAACTGGACCGACGATGCGAGTGATATTTCCGATCTTATTTTTCATACAATTCCTTTTGTTATTCTAGTGACAGAGTTGCGGTGGTAATATCCAACAACTCACTGGTAATACTTGCTTGTCTTGATTTGTTATAGACCATTCTCAGCTCTTTGACTAAGTCACGAGCGTTCTCACTGGCGTTTTTCATGGCAACCATCCGAGCTGAATGTTCACTTGCTTTGCTTTCCAAAAATGACTGGTAGACAAAGTTCTCAATATAATATGGTAGCAAATCATTTAAGATCACTGCGGGAGAAGGTTCAAAAGTATATTCAGCTTTTTGCGCTTGTACTAATGATTCTACAGAAGAATCTCTAAAAGGTTTGAGTGGTAATAATTGATTTAACTTAACTTTTTGGCTTAAGGTATTAATAAAATCCATGAACAAAATATGAACACTCTTGAACTCTTCACTTAAAAATTTATTCATTACTAATTGAGTAATAGCCACGACATCACTACTGCTGATTGTATCTGGTGTATCAGTGAATTGCGCATAGACTGGAATACCACTAAATCGAGATAAATTAACACCTTTTTTACCGATAATGACTAATTGGCCATTTTGATGATTTTTCTGCCAATTATAAACTTCTTTAAATAAATTTTGATTTAGACTACCACAAAGACCACGATCAGTAGTAATTACTACTAGGATTGGGATTCCTGCTTCGTGTTCATTTAATAATGGATGTAATAAAGAACCAGGTTCTAGACTGTCAGCTAATTTATTCAAAGCTGAATTTAGAGCATACGCATACGGACGAGCAGCCAAAGCTTGATCTTGGGCTCGTTTCATTTTACTGGCTGACACCATCTCCATCGCTTTTGTAATCTTGGAGATATTTTGTGCACTGCCAATCCGTTGTTTGATTTGTCGAGCGTTGGCCATAGGTATTTTATTGTGTTATGTGTAAATCTGTATTCAGAGAATTAAAGTTTGTAATTGCACTTTTTAATTGAGCTTCGGTCTCATCAGTAAATTTCTGATCTTTAACTAACTGAGTGAGTAATTTTTTCTCTGATTTTTTCATGTAATCAATGTATCGTTCTTCCCAAGTGGTAATCTTATCAATTTCGATGGTGTCTAAGTAACCATTTACAGCTGCATAGATAATTACAGCTTGTTCCTCAACTTTAAGAGGGTTATCCCAGCCTTGTTTTAAGACTTCATTAACGCGAGTACCTCGTGCCAATTGTTTTTTAGTTCGATCATCAAGATCAGAACTGAACTGAGCAAAAGCCTGTAATTCGCGGAATTGTGCTAAGTCTAACTTCATCGTACCCGCAACTTGTTTCATTAATTTAATTTGAGCTGCACTTCCCACACGTGAGACTGATAAGCCAACATTAATAGCTGGTTTCATACCGGCATTGAATAAGTCTGTTTCTAAGTAAATCTGTCCGTCAGTAATAGAAATGACGTTAGTTGGAATAAAAGCAGATACGTCATTCGCTTGAGTTTCAATGATTGGCAAAGCAGTAATTGAACCACCACCATGATCTTCATTTAAGCGACAAGCTCTTTCTAATAGTCTTGAGTGTAAGTAGAAAACATCTCCAGGATAAGCTTCACGACCAGAAGGGCGACGAAGTAAGAGAGAAATTTCACGGTATGCTTGAGCGTGTTTACTTAAGTCATCAAAAATGATTAAGACGTCACGACCTTGCTCTAAGAAATATTCAGCAACAGCTTGACCGGCATATGGTGCTAAGAATCTTTCGGCAGCTGTAGTAGAAGCAGTAGCAGCAACGATAGTTGTGTAAGCCATGGCTCCTCTTGATTCTAAAATGCCGGTAATTTGAGCTAGTGATGAGCGTTTTTGACCGATACAGACGTAGACACAAATAATATTTTGATCAGCTTGATTTAGAATTGTACCGAGAGCAACTGACGTTTTTCCAGTTGAGCGATCTCCAATGATCAACTCTCTTTGGCCACGTCCAACTGGAATCATTGCATCAATAGCTTTGACACCTGTTTGCATAGGTACAGATACAGACTTGCGAGCCATGACACCTGGAGCAATTTTTTCTAACAACATTTCTTTTTTAACAGTAATTGGAGATTTGCCATCAAGAACACGACCTAAAGTGTCAACGGTGCGACCTACGATGTCATCACCAACGCCAATTGATAAAATCTTGCCGGTTCGTTTGACGGTTTGACCGACACTAACGTGTGTTGCATCACCCAAAACGACTACACCGACAGATTCTTTATTTAAGTTTAAAGCCAAACCATATTGGTTCTCACCTAAATCAACCAATTCACCAGATTCAACTTCATCAAGGCCTTTAACCTGTAAAACACCATCACCATAGGACATGATAGTACCTATTGATTCTGGAGTACTGGTAATATTAGCTTCAGTGATGAGGCTTTGTAAGACGTTTGATAGTGAATCAGTTTTTTTCATAAATCTCTCACTTAGATGTTTTTCATCATGTATGCTTTTAGTTTGTTGATTTTGCCTTTAATAGTGCCATCATATTCTTCAGAAGGAAAAATGATTCTAATTCCACCAATAACTTCTGGATCCACCACACTTTGAATTTCAGCTTGACCCATCTTCTTCTCGATGATCATTGTTGCTTCTTTGTGTTGATCTGCAGTTAATGGAACAGCAGAAATAACTTGAACCTGAGGAAGTAATGATTCTAATGCTTTGAGTTTACCTTGAGTGGTAACATCAAATTCTTGTTGTCCGACTTTAATTCTCAGACCACTGATGACACTATCATCAATAACTTCATCAATTTCTATTGAACCAAGTTTAGGAGTGAGCATAGTCACTATTTCCTTCTTTTGATCAGAGGTTAATTTTTGAGCTGTTGTAACAGTTATTGTTGTCTTTTTCATTCAGCCTTACGCATCATGCGATGTTTCTATAATGCTTTTTGTAATGCTTGTAATTCTTTCTCGATTAGACCAGCATGCTGTTTTTTATCGAGTGAACTACCTAATACTTTTTCAGTTGTGACGAGCACCATGTCTACTAATTGTCTGTTAAGATCTTTTAGTTTTTGTTGGTATTCTGCTTCAAGTTTAACTTTAATAGCCTCGATTTCAGCTTCCGCATCTTGCTTTGCTTGCACAATGATTTGCTTGCGCTCAATCAGTGCTTCTTCTTGGGCTTCACCTAAAACTTTAGCAGATTCTTTTTTGAGTTTTTGTTGAGTTTGCTCTTTTAACAAAGCAATACCCTCTTGTTGCTCAATTGCACTTACTGCAGCTTTTTGGCCTTCTTCAATGCGTTTTGATCTTTCTTCAAAGACTTTTAAAATTGGCTTGTAAAGCAAATAAGTTAATGCTGCCAATACAACTCCAAAGTTTATAATTTGGAAAATTATATTTGAGACGAGTATTTCCATAAAGTATCCTCTAGTTTTGTGGATGTGTAGTCCACTTGTCTTTATAGCAATAATTTAATCTACAAATTTCAAGATCAAGGCAACTACTAAAGAGTAGATAGCGATAGCTTCAGCGAAAGCCATACCAAGAATCATGTTAGTTTGTACTTTACCAGCTGCTTCTGGATTTCGGCCGATTGCTTCTAAGCCTTTTGATACTAATAAACCGATTGCGATAGCTGGAGCAATTCCACCTACTGCCATTACGAGCGCAACTGCGAATTCTGTTGTCATAAATCCTCCTATTTTATTTACTATAATTAATTACTAATGCGCATGTCTTTCAGAAGCCATATTAAAAAATACTAATGATATCATTGAAAAGACTAGCGCCTGGATAAAGCCGACAAACAGCTCAATTCCATAGAATGGCATTGGTACAATTAAACCTGCTAAATAGGTAATGATTATCAATAACACTTCTCCTGCAAAAATATTTCCAAATAAACGAAAAGCAAAAGAAATTATTTTTGCAAATTCAGAAATAATCTCAACAATACCAACGAAAAACATAATAGGACTAGAAAAATTTAAAAACTTGCCAAAATAGGCAAAACTTGAATATTGAAAGCCAAATATCTGAGTAACAAAAATTGAGATAGCACCGAGAGCAATTGTAGTATTAAGATCAGCTGTACCTGGACGGAACAAAGGCACCATTACAAGACCATGATTATAGCCATCTGTAGCTTCAGCTACGTGAGTCATGTCTCCAGTAGCTGCGTCAGCGGGTGAGTGATCTCCTCCCGTTGTGTTTTCTACTTCTTCAACTATTTCAATTGGATTAACCTGAACTTCTTCTGTTGCCGCATAAACTTCTGGAGTCAAACCACTCTGAGCTTGATGCTCAGACTGTTGTTGTGCTGATTCATGAAGTGGAACAACAATAGAACCAACTCCTGGCAAAAGGCCAAACCAGTTGTTTAAAAGAATAAAAAGGAAAAAAGTAGCTATAAAAGGTAAAAACCTGTTGGTTTTTTTGTGATCATTAGTAATTGAATGAACAAAGTTATATAAAGATTCAACAATCCATTCAGCAAAATTTTGTAAACCCGTTGGACGATCTGTATGTTTTAATTGAGAGTTAACAAACGCAGCAAAACCAATCAGTATGGCACTAATAATAACACTAGTGAAAACTGAGTTTGTTACATCAAAGGTACCAATTGAGAAAATAGGTTCAGCTATTAAGGATAGGTGAGGTGCCCCGACTGCCATATATTTTTATTTTTTCTCGATTTATTGATTAGTATGTATTTATTGCGTATTAAAGTAACCAAGTGTGAATTATATAGAATCTTCACCAATCAGCAAGGGACAATTTTATACTTATTGGTTTTTAATGGTAGTACTGTGATTATAATCCTTTTATTCAGCCAAAACTATGACTGCGTCATACACTTCTGTAGAATCTTCAACTTTTTGTTCGTCTGAGAATTTAAGATCTAAACTGGTTGTTTCAGTTAAGAAGTCAATAAGACCTTGATCTTCAGTACTCATTAAAACGTATGCACCAGGTACATAATCACCTTTAGCGTTGGCAGCCTTAGTAGTTCCAACTTTTGCTTTATCAAGTGCAGATTTGGTTGACCCAGCATGTCCAGCTTTTGTAGTGGCATTAACAATTAAAATACTTAATTCTTCTGGTTTGACACTAGCACTTGGACTAGCTTCTTCTGCTGGAGCTTCAGTAGGAATTACTTCTACTACGGGAGTTGGCTCAACGGTTGGAGTCTGAGGTTCTTGGTTATTTGACCAATTTAAAACAAAGTAACCAACTCCGACACCAATTGCCACGGTTAAAAAGAACACACATACAGTAATGAAGATCATTTTTAACATACTACCTGCTCCAGTTTTATTTTTAATAGGTTCTGCGGTTGGGGAAATCTTTGTTTCTCCACCTTCAGCAAATTGTTCAAGACTAATATCATCATCTGAATCGAGATTTTCAGTGGTGGATTTAATACTAGACTTAGGTGCAGAAATATCTGTTTTTCGTTCTAAAGTAGAAGTAACAACTGGTTTTTCTTGTATTTCTTCCTCAGTAGTATCTTCTTCATCATCAGTCAAATCAGTAACTGACATGACTGTTGTTTTGGTTTTCTCAGTAAATGTAACAGCTTTTGGCAATTCACTAACCAAGTCGTCATCAGCAAACATATTCTTTAACATATCATCATGGTCATCTGGCTCTTCATCTTCTTTTGAATCACTTGATTTTGGTTCATCATCTAAGTTTTCAACTAAATCCTCATCTGTTGCATCTTCATCTTTTTCTTGTAAAACGTCTTCGTCTTTATCATCCAAACTAATTTGAATAGGTTTTGGCAGAACTAATGTCTCTCCTTCTTCACCTTCTATAGTGCCGTCGTTTTCACCTTCGTCCTCTGATTCCAAATCACTTAAATCATCACGATCTTCATCTTCACTACTATTTGGCATTTCTTGATTGTCTTGTAAAGTTGCAAATGCATGGCGATCTTCTTCTGTTGGTTTACCAACTTTAAATTGAGGAACAGGAAAGTCGCTAATACTGAGCGTCTTCATTCCGCATTCAATAATATAACGAACGTAAGAAGGCATTTGGGAATCTTCTTCTTTAAATGTTGCCAACTGCTGAATTGGAATAGTTCCTGACAATTTGTCTTTTAGTTCTTCTTCAATTAATGAATTAGACAACAGATAAATTGTTTGAATACTTGGCTCAGAGCCTTTAAGTGTTTTAATAGTTTCTACAACAGCTTCTACGTCAGTTACTTCAGAAATAGTTGCCTGATCTACTCCAATATAATGAAATGCTGTATATAATTTTGAACCAATTTGTAAAACACTGACTGATGGCTCGAGTGAAACGACTGATTTAATTGTCCAACTTAATGGGGATACGGCCGTTAGAGTAATATCATGATCAGCTGCGGCAACTTTTAATGGACTTAATAGTAATTTCTCAATTGCCGATAGTTGAACTTTTGCATTACCTTTGAATTCTGTTAATTTAGTAGATTGAACCTGATGTGAATTGGTGTTGAGCTCTAAGCTTGGAAGTAATGTTTCTTTTAAATAACTAGCAATTTTTGCATCAGAAGCAGCTGAGACATTAATAATAGTATTAGTAAATAAGAAATCAGGTAAAATTAAATGATATTCTCCTGGTTCTAGTTTTGAGAATAATTTACTAATATTCTCAACTAATAAGTTCTCTTCATCAGTCATGAATTCACCATTTATCTGGCGAAATGAGTGAATAGAAAAAGTATGTGGCTTTTTTGTCGGCAGTAATTCTGCCACATAGGTGACGTCAGGTAATATATAGAGAAGTTTTTGTGTATTCAACATCGGTATTAAATTATAACAGCTAATTTTTACTCAGTAACCACAACAATAAATATCAAAATGTATCGACGCTGGTTATTAATGAAATATGTATGATGGTTACTTTAGATATCCTACGGGGGACTAAAAAAAGATTCAAGGGGTGATTTTGCTCCTTTTTAATGTGCAGATCAGTAATAAGTTAAGATTATAAAATTGATTCTCCACACCTGTTTTTTTTTGATATAATACTCTATCGTGCCACTACTTCGTAGTAGCATAGTGGGTCCGTAGCTCAGTCGGTAGAGCAGAAGCCTTTTAAGCTTTGTGTCCCGGGTTCGAGTCCCGGCGGACTCACTTTAATTTAAGAGTTGGATAAACCCAACTCTTTTTTTATACTTTATTTTCCCTATTGCATACATAATGGTTACACATATAATCTTGGTTATTATGATAAATAAAGTTCTTTTATCTAAAAAAGTATCTGATACCATCAAAACAGCTCTAGTAGCTTGTTTGGTTTTAGTCGGAGGACTTGTTACCTTTAGTATGGTAAAAGGTGTTTCCAGTGCCCAAGCTGCTCTACCAACCACACCTTCACAAGTTTTTGATCTGAGTTATTGGAAGTTAACACTACCTATTAATGATGCTCAAGAAATTAAGCAACCACAATTAGATTCTTATTCTAGTCAATACTTTAAGATTAATACAGCTAAAAATGCCATTACTTTTATGTCTCCAGCTGGTGGTGAAACTACTGGTAAATCTAGCTATGCTCGCTCTGAGCTACGAGAGCGTAGAATGCCAAATAATGAATATTCTTTTACTGCAGATTGTACAGAGCTGCGTAAGCCTTCCGAAGCATGCTGGAGTACAAGCATTGGTTATCATATAATGACTATTGATCAAACTATTACTCATATTCCATCTGAAAAGCCTCATGTGGTAGTAGGTCAAATTCATGATGAAAAGGATGATAATTTTGTGTTTAGACTTGAGGAAAAAAAGTTATTTGTTGATGCAAATCGTTATAAGAGTTTAATTGGTAATAACGGTGAAATCTTAATTACAAATAATTATCAGCTTGGTACTCGTTTTACTGTAGCGTTTGAAGTAGTTAATGATGAAACAGTTTTTTACTACAATGGTCAACGAGTAGGCTCAATTCCTGTTAAGTACAAGAATGGTTACTTCAAAGCAGGTATGTATGTTCAATCTAATGAAGGTGGTGGGGAATATGGACAAGTTGATATCCACAATGTCAAAGTTTGTCATGCAGCTAGTAAAGGTGAGTGTAGTGCTGTAAAGCCAGCTCCTCCAGGAGATTCTAATCCTATTACTCCAGCTCCAACTGCTGTAGTAACTCAAAAACCAACTGCTACGCCAACTCCTCGACCTGGTATTCCTACTCCAACTCCAACCAGAGTTCCAGTTGTTACCTCAACTCCAGCACCTACTAAGACTCCAACTCCAACCAGAGTTCCAGTTGTTACCTCAACTCCATCGCCTACTAAGACTCCAACTCCAACCAGAGTTCCAGTTATTACCTCAACTCCAGCACCTACTAAGACTCCAACTCCAGTCTCACCGGTGACAGGAAAGATTGCTGGCATCAAGGCTACTTCTCCAAAAGATAGTAAAGTTATAGTTGATTGGGCTTCATATCCTGGGGTCAAAGAATATAGAGTGTTTATGGCTCAAGATTCTGCTTCAAAATTAAAGCAAGAAGATGAGACAAAAAGTACTAGCATTAACTTTAATCTGAAGAGTTGTAAAACTTACTACTTCCGAGTTGATGGCTATGACTCCAAAGGTAAGCTGATCGCTGTCAGTGACATCACCAACGTCTTGGTCAGTATCGGCAGTCCTGTACGAGCATGTAAATAGATTTTAGAAAGTTAATGTTTAGAACCACGCTCAAAAGGCGTGGTTCTTTCGTTTTGGTACAAAAAAATCGACCACTGTCGATTAAGAATTATTTAAAAAATAAATCAACTAAGAGTTTTACAAACTAACAAAGGGGAACGGTGGTACACACACGGCAAGTTTGATTTGTACTTGCCTCTCAAAAAAATCCTGAGATACTATCCAAGTAAATATAATAATATGTCTGGCGTAACTTCAAGATCTGTCACTACTTCTGCTCCTGGAAAACTAATGCTATTTGGTGATCATGCCGTTGTGTATGATCGGCCGTGTATTGTGACGGCTATAGATCAGCGGATTAAAGTTACAGTTACTCGAATTCAAACCACAGAATTCATTTTACACGCACCAGAAGTCCATTTGCCAAATTACAGTGTTCCAATTGCAGAATTAAGAACAAATACACCCAAAGGAGCACTGTTTTTAGAGACTTTATATGCGCATTTTTTAGAGCGATTCCCTCAAATCGGAGGAATTGAAATTCAAACTACTAGTGATTTTAATTCAAGTTTTGGGTTTGGTTCGAGTAGTGCATCTACTGTAGCTTTTTGCAGAGGCTTATCCGAACTGTTTGAAATCCTGTTAACAAAGAAGGAGTTATTTGATCTCTGTTATCAAACTGTCTTAAGTGTACAAGGTGTTGGTTCTGGCTTTGATATTGCTTCTGCTATTTGGGGTGGGACTATTTATTACGTTAAACCTGCATCGGTTGTTGAACAGCTTGACGCAAAGGAAATGCCTTTAATTGTTGGGTATACTGGTATCAAGGCAGATACTGCTACGCTGATTAAACAAGTTGCTGATCAGCGAAATAAACACTTTGCCGAGGTTGAAAAAATCTTTGATCAAATAGCAGACATAACTGAATCAGCTCAATTGGCAATTAGTGGAGAGGATTGGTCACAAACTGGCCAATTAATGAATTCTCAACACAAATTACTTAAGAAATTACACGTTAGTAGTCGCGAGTTAAATACCCTCATTTCTGCTTCAGTAGAATTTGGTGCTTTTGGAGCTAAATTATCTGGTGCTGGTGGTGGCGACTGTATGATCGCACTGACTGATTTGGAAAATGAAGTTAAAGTTACAGAAGCAATTGAAGCCGTTGGTGGTGAGATAATGAATGTAAAGATGCACGCGGTAGGTGTTCAGGTAGTTCAAGACTAATTTATGAAAAAAGTTACTGCTATTGCTTCAAATGACGTTGCCTTGATTAAATACTGGGGTAAAAAAGATGAAATTTTGCGATTACCTGAAAATGGCAGTATTTCCTTGGTGTTAGATGGTTTAGATACAACTACTACTGTGGAGTTTGATACTAATTTGAGTGAAGATGCGGTCACTATTGAAAGTGAGTCTGATCCAGTTGAAGTTAAACGAGTTATTCAGCACTTAGATCGGTTGCGAAAAATTGCAGGTGTTGAGACAAAAGCTCGAGTCGTTTCTATTAATAATTTTCCCAAAGGCACAGGCTTATCAAGCTCTGGATCAGGATTTGCTGCTTTAACTGTAGCAGGAGTTTATTCGCTAGAACTGAATTTATCTGAAAAGGAACTAAGTATTTTGGCGCGTCAAGGCTCTGGGACTGCTTGCAGGTGTGTGTGTGCTGGTGTGGTTGAGTGGAAAGATGGAAGTACTTCAGACACTTCCTACTCTGAAACAATTTTTCCGGCAGATCATATAGATATTCGAGATATTATTGCTGTGGTTGATGAAGGACACAAAAAAATTTCTTCAACCGAGGGACATCAGCATGCCCAAACAAGCATTTTTTATCGGACTCGGTTAGAAAATTTGCCAAAAAAGATTGATGCAATTAAACACGCTTTTGTCGAAAAAGATTTCAAATTAATTGGTGAAATTGCTGAAGCTGAAGCATTGGAATTCCATAGTATTTTAATGACTGGTAATCCAGCTTTATTAACTTGGTACCCAGGAACGATTGAAGTCATGCAGGCAGTCAAAAGTATGAGAGCAGAAGGAGTTGTGGCCTATTTTACTATTAATACAGGATTTAACGTTCATATTTTGACTGTACCTGAATTTGAAAAACAGGTAAGTGAAAGAATTGAAAAATTATCTCTAGTTCAACGCGTCTTACAAGCTAAAATTGGTAATGGACCGAGGTTAAGTGAAGATCATTTATTCTAAGTAAAAATGTATGCCAGAATTACCAGAAGTTGAGACAATAAAAAGACGATTAGCAACAGTGTTACCTGGTAAAAAGATTCTGGATGTTGAAGTTTTTCACGCCAAACCATTTCAAGGTTTAACTGAGGCAATTATAGGAAGCAAAATTATAGCGGTAAAAAGGCGGGCAAAAATTTTGCAATTTGATTTAGATAATGGCTTATTTGTACTGTCCCATTTAAAGATGACGGGACAGTGGATTTATGTTGATGAGAAAAGAAGATTGGGGGGCGGGCATCCGTCTGCAGATTGGGTGCAAGAGTTGCCAAGTAAACATACGCGAATTATGTTTACCTTGAGTGATGATGCCCGCCTTTTCTTTAATGATCAACGAATATTTGGGTGGGTAAAAGTAGTTGATCAAAATGGCTTAGAAAAAGAATACTCGCAGTTAGGTCCGGATGTTGTTAATGACACTTTTACTCTTCCCTACTTTGCAAAGCGATTACAAACAAGAGGCATTCCTATTAAACAGGCAATTATGGATAACTTGATTGTTTGTGGCATTGGAAATATCTATGCTTGTGATGCTCTAAATTTGGCTAGAATTAATCCGCTCCGCCCAGCTAAAAGCCTCAAACCTCACGAAGTTGAAACACTTTACTCAGCGGCAAAGTCAGTCATCAATCTTGGTATCGAGCTGGGCGGAGCAACAATCGAACACTTTACAGATATAGATGGCTTTGGTGGTAAGTACCAAGAACAAGTCCTAGCCTATGGCCGAGAAGGTCAACCTTGTAAAAATTGCAATACACCCATCGTCAAAATTAAACTTGGTGGCCGTGGCACTTATTTTTGCCCTAACTGTCAGATTTAGACCATATTTTCTAACTTAATTCCAACTTAAATTCTGACCCATTTTCTCACCCTACAAAATCACTTCAAACAACCCTCAACCATCCTGACAATATGCTTGGCACTCAAACCAAACTTTTCAAATAACTCTTCTCCGCTTCCAGATTCAGCAAACGTATCCTGCACTGCCATGACTCTAAATCGTAAACCAGGATTGGGACTATATTGGGCTAAGACCTCAGAAACAACAGTACCTAATCCACCAAAAACCTGATGGTTCTCAATCGTAATCAAAACTTTGCTTTCAGTCGCAGCTTTTAAAACTGCACTGACATCCAATGGCTTAATTGTATGCATATTTAAGACTCCAACAGAAATATCTTGTTGACTTAATTCTTCAGCAGCAATTAAAGCTTGTTCAACCACATCGCCACAAGCGATTAAGGTAACTTCACTACCTTTTTTTAATTCAACAGCTTTGCCAATTTGAAAGGGTGTATCTCTAGTAGTTATAGCACTTACTGTGTGCTTACTAGTTCTCAAGTACGCGGGTGTTTTTAATTCTGCCAGAGCAAGAGTAGCTTTACGAGCTTCTTCTTCATCACAAGGTACTACCACTGTCATATTTGGTAAAACTTGCATAATTGCAACATCTTCTAAGGCTTGATGCGTTGCCCCATCTGGACCAGTACCCAAACCTGAGTGTCCGCCAACAATTACCACTGGCAAATTGTTATAGCAAATTGAGGTTCTAATCACACCCCACGAGTTTCCAGGATGAAATGCAGCATAACTGGCACAAAAAGCTTTTTTGCCAGTCATCGCAAAGCCTGCTGCTACGCCAGCTAGGTTTTGCTCAGCAACTCCCACTTGCACATATCTTTGAGGAAACTGTTCAGCAAACCAATGCATCTTGGTTGATTCAGTCAAATCAGCACACAGTCCCACCACCTCAGTATTCTTTTCTGCAGCTTCAACTAAGCCATGACCAAAGCCATCGCGGGTAGAGCCTTTTGCTTCTTTTTTATCACTCATACTCATCCACACTCTTCAAATTTTTTAATGCCTCAATCGCGTCCACATCATTTGGCGGCTTGCCATGCCACTCAACTTTATTTTCCATAAAATCCACACCTTTACCAGGAATGGTATTCAAAATGATCACACTTGGTTGATGAAAAATACTTTGAGCATGCTCCAGAGCAGCAACAATACCCGCAATATTATGTCCGTCTATCTCTTGGACATGCCAATTAAAACTCTCTAATTTATCTTTTAATGAATTGATTGGCATTACTTCTTCTGTAAATCCATCTATTTGAATGTGATTACGATCAATCAAAACAGTTAAATTACCCAAAGAATACTTAGCAGCAAACATATACGCTTCCCAATTTTGCCCTTCTTGTTGTTCTCCATCTCCCATAAAACAATAGACCTGCTGAGGTAACTGATCCCGACGAAATGAGAGTGCAATGCCACTGGCAGTAGATAAGCCCTGGCCCAAAGGACCAGCCGTATTCTCAATTCCTATAGAAATATTTCGATGAGGGTGTCCCTGTAGTCGTGAATTTAGTTTACGCAAAGTACTTAATTCTTGCTTAGCAAAATAGCCGGATTCAGCCAGCGTGGCATATAAAACTGGACAAGTGTGCCCATTAGAAACAATGACACGATCTCTATCCGGCCACTCTGGGTGCTGAGGATGATGTTTTAATACTTTGAAATAGAGAGCAGTATATGCATCGGTTAAACCTAAAGGACCAGCGCTATGTCCGCTTCCTGCTTCATGAAGCATTGTAATAATGGAGCGGCGGATACTCAGTGCCTTTTCGTTTAGCTCTTCAATTGATAATTGTGCCATCTTATTAGTTTACTGTACTTTTACGTATTAAACTAGTTTAGTTAGTTAGTCAATTTTTTGTGATTGTGAAATTGACTTTATTTTTTTCAAAAGTAATCATGAAAGTTGCTTGTGTGAAAACATCCATTTTCATATGAAAGCGTGAAATTATAACGTGAAAATATTTGTAAGAACTAAGTTAAATTGTACTCTTGTCAGTCTTAAAAATTATATATACACTGAATAGTGAATTAATAATTTGCCAGTAATAATTAGGATCAACTGATGAGTAATTCTTACTCAGCTAATCGAGTATTTATGATTGGTTGGGAGTATCCACCTCACAACAGTGGTGGACTTGGTGTAGCCTGTGAAGGTTTGACGCAAGCACTCTCTCAATCTAATACTCAGATTTATTTTTCTTTACCATACGTTCATTCGGGACTTATATCTCACATGAATGTTTTATCGTGTGTTGATCCCAGTTGGGACGTTGTTGGTATTGACGGTAAACAAATACCACCATTTCAAGCTTACACAGGTGCGCTACCTGAGTCAAAGTCACTCGTTGATGCCATTAAAAAGTTTAACATTGATACTTTACGTGCTCTACCTCAATCAGAGTTAGAAAACAAAGTCCATCAATATGCAGATTCTGTTGGGAGTCAAGGTAAAAGATTACAGCATAATTATGATTTAATCCACGCTCATGACTGGATGTCATATCCTGCTGCTATGAAGCTTAAGCAAGAAACTGGTAAAGCCTACATAGCCCATATTCACTCAACTGAATTTGACCGCATTCCTAGTGGCTATGGCAGTAATTACATCATGAGAACTGAGTATGAAGGGATGCAAGCAGCTGATCGGGTTATTGCAGTCAGTAATTATACAAAACGCATTTTAATTGAAAAATATAGCATCAACCCTCACAAAATTGACGTAGTTCATAATGGAATTAGTGCTCCTACTGTCGCCCCTGATCCTGGAACTCACCACTTTGCTCATCGCAGACCGGTGATTGTTTTTATGGGTAGATTAACTATGCAAAAGGGAGCTGATTACTTTATTTATTTAGCAAGAAAAGTACTTAAAGAAATACCTGATGCCTTATTTGTCGTGGCAGGCTCTGGAGACATGTATCACGAATTACTTATAAAAAATGCTTATAATGGTTTATCAGCATCTGTAGTTTTTAGTGGTTTTGTTCGGGACAATCAAAGAGAAAAATTACTTGATCGTGCAGATGTATTTGTTATGCCTTCACTATCTGAACCTTTTGGATTAGTGGCTCTTGAAGCTGCACAGAGACACACGCCAGTTATTATTTCAAAAACAGCTGGCGTTAGTGAAGTTATGTCTGGCAGTATTGTTGTTGATTTTTGGGATATTGATGCAATGACCCGAAATATAACTCAAATACTCGCTGATAAAAATCATAGCCAAACTATTGTAAACAATCAGTTGCAGAACCTACAAGAAACGACTTGGGAAAAAGCAGCCCATAAAGTCAGATCAGTATACGATATGACACTTAGGGGTTAACATGCCAAATATTTGTTTTTACTTCCATTTACATCAGCCTTTTCGGTTATCTGATTTTTCGGTTTTTGATATAGGCAGTGATCAGGTTAATTTTTTTGCTGATCCAGACTTTGATTCAAATAAACAAATTTTTGATAAAGTTGCTCAAAAATCATATTATCCAATGTTAACATTATTACTTGAACTGCTAGAAACTCAACCTAAATTTTGTTTTAGTATGTCAATAACAGGAGTTTTTCTTGAGCAAGCCGAGTGCTATGACCCAGAAATTATTCGTCTTTTACAGAAATTAGTCGCTACAGGCAGATTAGAATTAATCGCCGAAACGTATCATCATTCATTGGCAAGTTTATACTCTCCGACTGAGTTTAAAAAACAAGTTGACCTTCATCAACAATTTTTGGATCATTTATTTGATTACACACCAATCATTTTTCGTAACACTGAGTTAATTTATTCAAATGACATTGCCCATTTAGTTGGAAATTTAGGTTACAAAGGAATGTTGACTGAGGCTGTTCCGCGATACTTAGGTGATAGACCAAAAACCCGAACCTACTGGAGTCACACCGATAACCCAATTCCTTTAATGTTAAAACATGCTGAGTTGTCTGATGATATTGCCTTTCGCTTTTCAGACCGAAATTGGCATAGTTATCCACTAAATGTTGACACCTATTTAAAGTGGGTTGAAGTGTATGGTGAAGAAGAATATATAAATTTATTTATGGATTTTGAAACTTTTGGAGAGCATCAATGGGCAGACACGGGTATTTTTAACTTTTTCCGTCATTTTGTTCATACCTTTGCAGAAAAATCATGGAATAATTTTGTTACTCCAAAAGATGTGCTTGTCCCGCTCTATGATCAACAATATGGAAATAACAAAAAAAATCAAGTTGAAGTACTTTCCAATTCAAAAGTAATGGCAGAACCACTTATACAAAATACAAATTTAGAAGCTCATCAAATTTATTCTGTCACCGAGCCAATTTCTTGGGCTGACGTAGATCGAGATATTACTGCATGGAGAGACAGTCCCTTGCAGGTTGATACATTGAATATCATGTACGATTTAGAAGATAAAATATTAGCAACTAAAAATGAAAAAATAATTGAAGATTGGCGAAAACTCCAAACTAGTGATCACTTCTATTATATGTGTACTAAATGGTCTGCTGATGGAGACGTGCATGCTTACTTTAGTCCACATAAATCACCATATGAAGCATATAGAAAATATGCAATAGCCTTAGCACATTTACAGGAAACACTACTTTGAGGTGTTTTGCATGCTTGTAGTCAGTATAACTGAGTGAGAATATTAGAACAGAGAAAAAAGGATTAAGTCATGCCCAGAGCATTAGTACTAGGAAATGGAAATTTCTTGGTTTGTTTAGATAAATTTGGTTTTGTTAGAGATATGTATTATCCCTACGTTGGTTTGGAGAATCATGTCAGTGGCCATAAACACCGAATTGGTATTAGTATCAATGGGGTTTTTTCGTGGATGGACGATGGTAGCTGGGAAATAGTAGTTGGGTATAAACCGGAAACAATGGTTGGTTATTTAGTGTGTAAAAATAAAAGTTTAAATGTAACTCTAGTAATGGAAAATATTGTTTATAACGAAACAAATGTCTTCTTGCGTCAAATTGATGTCTATAATCATTCCGAACAAGAAATAGAGATTAAAGTATTTTTCCATCAAGTTTTCTTAATTGGTGAAAGCAAAAAAAGAAACACTGCATTCTTTGATCCGACTCACAATGCAATTGTTCACTATAAAGGTAAAAGAGTGTTTATTGTTAACGGGAGAACATCTGTAGGTACAGCAATTGATGATTACACTGTGGGAGCTTATGAATTTGAAGGTAAAGAAGGCTCGTACAAAGATGCAGAAGATGGCACTCTGAGTAAAAATGCGGTGGAGCATGGCTCTGTTGACTCAGTTGTCAGATTTTGTTCTACTTGTCAGCCAAAAGAAAAAGCACGAGTTTACTATTGGATTTGTGTTGGTAAATCTCTAGAAGAAGCTTATGAACTTAATAATCTGGTGATGAGAAAAACACCGGGAGCCATGATTCAATCAACAGAAAGTTATTGGAATGCTTGGCTCAAAACTAAAAATTATCATGCGTACCAGTTACCTGATAAATTAAAGAAAATGTATGACACATCTTTATATGTGTTACGCTGTCATACCGATAATAAAGGTGCCATTATCGCCTCTGCAGATAGTGCCATGATCGAATATGGTAAAGATGACTATTCGTATATGTGGCCACGTGATGCAGCCTTTATTGTGGTGACGTTATGTAAAGCTGGATATCCGGAAGTGGTTAAACCTTTTTTTAATTTCTGTAAAGATGTGTTACATCCTGATGGCTACTTACATCATCGCTATTGTTCAGATCAAAGCTTAGGCTCGACTTGGCATGCTACTACCGCTCAAAGTGAGTGGCTCAAAGACAAAATTTTGCAGTTACCCATTCAAGAGGATGAAAGTGCAAGTGTCTTGTTTGCGCTCTGGAAATTTTATGAAGTTACTAGTGATTTAGAATACGTTGAATTAATGTATAAACCTTTAATTGAAAAAATTGCAGACTTTTTAGTCCACTTTAGAGATAAAGAAACTGGGCTGCCGCTTCATTCTTATGATTTATGGGAAGAAAAAATAGGTGTCTCTACCTATACGTGTGCAGCGGTATACGGCGGATTGATGGCGGCAGCTCGCTTTTCCGAGCTCCTTAACAAAAGAAATCACATGCGCCGCTATAAACAAGCAGCTCAAGAATTAAAAGATGCAACAATCAAGCATTTATTTAGTAAAACTAGTGATGCTTTTGTCAGAATTGGCTATGTTCATAAAGGTACAGTTACTCTAGAAGAAGTTGTAGATTCAAGTAGCTTATTCGGAATGTGGTATTTTGGCATGTTTGAACTTACTGATCCATTATTAATGAAGACTGCCCATCAAATTGATATCAAATTAAAAAGTCCAACTGAATTGGGTGGATATATTCGTTACGAAAATGATGCTTATTTTAGATCAACAAATTTATCTAATCCTTGGTTTATAACTACCTTGTGGCAAGTTGAAAGAATATTAATTAAACCTCAAGTCACTCAAGATGACCTAGTGTATGCAGAATCTGTGCTCACCTGGGTGGTGAATAATGCGTATGACTCTGGGGTATTAGCGGAACAATTAAATCCATATACTAGAGAATCATTATCAGCTACGCCACTTGTTTGGAGTCATGCTGTTTATATAGAGACAGTCCTGTTATATTTACAAAAGAAGCAAGAAGTTGAACGTACAACTCAAAAAGCTTTTGACCCCTTAGCATCTACCCAAATCAAGGAATAACATGGCACAACGGTATTTTGTAGGAATTGATGGAGGTGGTACAAAAACTGAAGTCATTGTAAGTGACCAAAATGGGCAAATAATTGGCAATGGTTTATCTGGACCTACAAATTTAGATTCAGTAGTAGAAGCAGTATCGTGTGCCAATCTACTGGCGGCTGTTGAGTACGCACTTGGCACAATTGATAAATCTCAGAGTGAATTATATGTCTACATGGGAGCGTCTGGAGTTGATACCGATGTGGAAATAGCTCGTAGTACAGAAGTATTTGGACGAGCATTAGCTCATTTACCTATTAAAAAGTTTATTGTCATTAATGATGGTTTTATCGCTTTGGCGAGTGGCACAGACAATCCCAATTCTTTAATTTTAATTGGCGGAACCGGTTCAAATTGCATTGGACACAATGAGCATGGCCAAGTAGCCAAAGCTGGAGGAATGGGCTTTTTATTAGCAGACCAAGGTTCAGGTTATTACATTGGCAGACAAGTTTTGCGTGAAGCTGTCAAAAGTTTTGATGGTCGGCGTCCCAAAACGATGATTGAGCAGTTGGTTTGTGAGTACTTCAAAATACCATCAATAATTAATTTAAAAGAAAAAGTTTATAATCCACCGCTCAGTAAAGATCAGATTGCCCAACTCTCACCTTTGTGTTCAAAAGCTGTTGAGGCAAATGATCAAGTTGCTTTGATGATCTTCTCCCACGTTGTTGATGAGTTAATGTTGCACACAAGTACAGTCATTAAGAGACTGGATATTCAGCATACAACTTTTGATTGTGTATGTGTGGGCTCGGTCATTAATTTACCTTACATTAAAGAACAATGTTTTCAGCGTCTCCAACAAGAGTTTCCTACCTGTAATTTAGTGTTTCCTCAGAATCCTCCAGTATATGGAGCGGTAAAATTGGCTAAGACGCTTATATAGATTATCTGACAGTTTTCATTTGTGGTGAGGTATAATATAGCTACTTATGAAAGACTTTGAGAGACCAGCTATTGCCTTGATTGTAGCAGTTCTTACCAAGCGAATAAAAATTGGTACAGAGTATCGTATTGGTGGAAACGCTTATGTCAAAGACTGGACCAAAAATAAGCGAACTGAACTTCAAGTTAGATATATTTCTGGTAAGGAAGTAGAAATTTATCACTCTGAGAGTCAATTACTGATTAACAACTATGTTGATTTTACTAAAAATCACATTTGGCTGAGAGTCTATAAGCAACAGTACTCTTCGGAGATAATTATTAATAGAATTAGTTACGGTGAAGATAGAGTTGAAGGTGAGGTTAAAAGGAACGGTGGAAAAGAAATATATAAATTTAGATTTGAGGTAAATGAGTATAGTGATTTACGTATCTATGATGATGAATCTTTTGGCGATGAGTACCGCGGTTATAGACAGTATCAAATAGATTTTTAGGAGCTAATATGCCACAACTTGAAGAAAAACACTTAGCACGAGCTATTGCAACTGCAGCTTGGATTGGCTCTAACGACAATAAAGAACCAAGATATGTTGAACAAACAGATCCTCCTGTCACTGATCGCAGATATCAAACACGAGCTGATTTAGCTGGCGGTTATGTAACATTTGATTTAGAAGAATCGGGAAGTTTAAGAGCCAAAGTTGAGTTAAATAGTGGACAAGGTTACATTGAGATTAATAATGTACAAAAGTTTTTAGTTCGTTGGTCTGGTGGGACGATAAAAGCAGAACAAGTAAATGTCAGCAGTGGTGATTTTACATTGAGTAATGGAATTATTAGAGGATATATTAGTGGGAATGAAGTAACACTAAATAAAGCTGATGGCGGTTTAGATGATAATTATTCCTTTACATTTACCAAAATAGAAGAAAACTAAGAAAGAACATATGCATCCGGTAACTAAATCTTTATTTGCAGAGATTATTGGCACGTTTATGTTAACTGCCGTAGTTATGCTGGGAATTTTGAATCCTCAATTTGGGGTGCCGGTGCCAGTTCTAGCTGCCATTACTCTAGGAACTTTAGTGTTTACTATTGGAAAAGTGTCTGGAGCTCATGTTAATCCAGCAGTTACTATTGGACTAATGTCAGTTGGTAAAATTGGCTTTTTGAAAGGTGGTGGCTATATTGTCTGTCAATTTTTAGGAGCAGTCTTAGCGATGGAGTTGGTGGGGAGATTGGCGATGCCGATGCCTGATCTTCCAGCCGACTTGTCTGAACTGACTTATCTTGGGGAAATACTTGCAACTGCCGTCTTCACATTCGGCATCGCCTCAGTCGTCTACAACCCAAAATCTAGTGATATAGCAAGTTCAGTAATCATTGGTTCTTCTTTATTACTAGGAATTGTATTTTCTCTACTCGGTTCAAACGGAATTCTAAATCCAGCAGTTGCCTTTGCATTAAATAGCTTCACTCTTCCTTATCTAGTCGGACCAATTATTGGTGGTCTAGTTGGCTTCAATACCTACAAGTTCTTGTTTGCGGAGGTGCAAGAAACTAACAATAGTTAGCTAATCGCTTCTGCTCTTTCAATGCCGTATCCACTTACTTCTACTGGACCTCGCTGATTTAATGATAGAGAAAGAGTAATTTCTGTACTATTTTCGCCTGATTCATCAATAATTTCTTTCCAACTAATTATAAACCCAGGAATTCTTGAAGCATTTGCACTTCTCTCAGTACCTAATGCTAGATGATCCATTAGTAAAGAAATAAGTCTTTGTTGCATAATTCGATGTGGTTTGAATGCTCTCTCATTACGTCTATTACCGGATTCTAAACGTGCAAGTACTGTTTTTGAATCATACGTTTGAGGATTACTATTTGGTAATCTTAACTTTTGCCATTCTACTACAAGCTTTTCAAGTGTGATGTTTTCAGCTTTACTAGATTTTGATTGTAAAAGAAGTCTTATTTGTCTTCTTAGTTTGTTTAACTTTATACGTCTGTGTTGTTCAATTACTGATGGCTGCGGTATTGAAGACTCCTTTTGTATATTTATTAACATTGCTTCTGTTGGTTTCAGATCTTTTAATAACTGAATAATTTGAGGAATAATCAAGTCAGGAACTTTATTTTTTAATTTTTCATTAAGATCAAGAGTTGGATCAATAAGCATTTGAGTGTAGATTTTGAAAATAATTGCTTGAGTATCGTACCAATTTTTGAATATTGGTTTTAGTGAAGCTAATGCCTCAGATGCAGTTGAATTTGAAACTACTATTTTCCAACCAGAAGATTGGATTGCCTGTAAGGTGTTTTCTTTTGCGGAATCGTGATATGGAGTAATACTAAAGATTTTACCTGGTATGACAGAATTAATTAACTGTTCTAATACAGGTGTTAATTTATCAACAAATAACGCACCCTGGATAGCACCATGCAAGTCAATTTGTTTACTGAGATTTACAACATTTAATGTATCAATATCAATATATTTGGTTTTAGCATTAAAAATACTTAATTGTTCAAACATCTCCATTAATAGTTTGAAGTTTTCATATTCTTCTGATGATAAATTATAATCATTTCTCCCACTAACGGATTTTATCAAAATTTTGTTAATAAAATCAATTTTTCCATGAAAATGAGCTGTTTTATGAGACTGTGGTCCTCGATTTGTGTCGAATTGAGTCTCAGAGTCATGCCCAACAGCCGCTAATGCTGAGACATCTTGAGGATTAATTAATAGTTCATCTAGTGATGGTAAGTATTTAAGAATACCTTTGTCAAACGCTTTCTTAAGCACTATTTGTAAGTGAGGAACAATAATTTCGTTATGAAGTTTACTGAATAATTTTGCTTGATATTTAAATTGCTTGTCAACCTCTGACATAACAGTTGAAAATAAATCTTCTAAGTGTCGAGGTATTAGTAGCTCTTCAAGATGGTACTTCTTTAGTGGATTGTCTCTGGTTTCTTTAGAAAAGGCTAAATCAAAAAGATCGATACTAATTAAATCTATTTTCTTGTAATTACTGTGATCAATTTCTAAGAAAACCCAAACTACCACATGCAGTGGTAAAGTTTTTTGTTCGTTAAATCCTGCTTCAAAATTATAATATTCTTCATTTAAAAAATGAGGATCTTGCTCAATGACTACTGGTAATGTTGAGTTGCTTTCATCAAATAATAATTTTGTTTTGCCCATGGCAGCGTGATATTCCATAAAAGTTTTGTAAGGGATTCTTAAAGGCACATGACTTGAACCAGCAGGTGTTGAACCAATCACTATGGATATACCTGGTAATGTTTCACTCTTATTTTGAACAATTACTCTACTCACCGAACTATAGCTTTTCATTTCCTCATAAATAGTTGCATTACTATCAGTTCTTCTTGTACCCAACTCACTAGGATTGGGCATAATTGACTGTATTAAGTAAGGATTATCAGCGCGAAATTCCAAGATTATTCTCAATAGAAGATTAAGTAAATCGGGCGGCAAAGAAGGATTTTGAGCCAAACATTCTTGTGACATATTAGATATGTAATAATTAGGCTTATAGTATATCAAATTATGAAGTAAAATTCAACTCATATAGGTATTTAGTAATGATTATGTAAGAGTAGTCAAAATACAGGCAGTTATATATACATTTCCAATTAATACTGTATAATCATTGATAGTTATTGAACAAAGATAATTAAGTTGGTAAAGTGCAAACTTCTCCTCCAATAATCATCCAATCTGTTCTTTAACTATGTACTAGTAGGCTCGGCATTAGTCGAGTATTGAGGAGTAGAATGCAGGCAGACGCTGCGCAAGTTAACCCAAAGAAACTCTTTGTGGGTAACGTTCCGTTCACAGTAACGGAAGACCAAATTGTAGAATTATTTAGTCAATACGGTGAAATCGTAGAAGCTAGATTAATCGTCGACCGAATGAGTGGTCGCTCTAAAGGAATCGCTTTTGTTGAATTTTCAACAGAAGAAGAGGCTTTAGCAGCTATCGAAGCTCTTCATGGTTACGAGATGGATGGACGAGGTTTAATCGTCAACGTCGCTCGCCCTCAAATGCCTCGTGAGAATCGTGGATTTGGTGGAGGAAACCGTGGTGGAAATGACCGAGGCGCAAGTCGCGGTGGCTATGGTCGAAGAGATTAATTGTCTTACTAATCTAAGTCAATAAAATTAACCCCGCTGAAAGGCGGGGTTTTTTTGTGTTTACT